>Ga0209700_102207_pt1 | contig 39914 bp, 20 predicted proteins | sample SiratroredBW_FD_187528 | JGI IMG/M metagenome (GOLD analysis project Ga0209700, IMG submission 187528) | Root nodule microbial communities of legume samples collected from California, USA - Siratro red BW (SPAdes) (version 2) | ecosystem: Host-associated > Plants > Roots > Nodule | place: USA...
TATGTTTAATAGGGTAATGTTTATTAAAAATTATAACTATTTTAAATTATAACGATGAATAAAAGTTTAAAGTTTAAATTATAAAAATAAAACAATATATATATATATATATATATATATATATATGATTATTAAAAATATGTAACTATTAAATATTAAGATGTGATTCAATAGTTAATCATATTCTTATTTATTACTTTACAATTTTTATCTACTTGATAAACTAGTATCATGAAATATTATTACCGTAGTGTTTTAGTTACCTTTTTCAACAGATTTTACCAAATATAATTTATATTTCTCAGAAAATAAATGTCCAATAAATACACCCCAGAATGTTATATTTAAATTATTTGCTTTAACATGTTGATGCGACGGTAATATTTAGATTTATCATTTTTTTAGATTTTTGTAGTATTAATTTTTACAATAGTAATTCTCATCATTACAATTTCCCAATTAAATGATGATATGCAAGAAGAAAATTATATCACCAAGATATATAACCTTACATATCTCGATGACATAAGATCTTGTTTGTCACGTTATCATTGACAGCAAGACACTATTAAACAAAGTGAAAATAGTAAAATCTTATATTATATAAAGCAAAAAGATATTTTTTTCTTGGAACCAAAAGAATAAAACAAGTATACTGAAAGAACCAGAACCATATTTAATCCAACATTATTTTATCATGTTGCTTAATACGATAATATTATGTTAGAAAAATGGCATATAATTTAATTAATTATATAAGAGAACTTAAAGTGAAGTCAATGTAAGTTTCCTAGAAAAGAAATAAAAATAAAATTCCCGGTTGATTGGTTTTGTTTTCCCTCTGTAAGAATCCGAACGGGTGAGAGGAACGATAATCCCAACCCAATTACTTTCTTTTTTCTCTTTCTTTCCTAAAATCTCGCCTTTTTTATTTTCTTCCGGCGGCAAGCACCCTCGCGGTGGACCAAATTGCCCTCCATTTCCTCTTCAAATCACACCAAACCCTTCCCTACCTTTTCCACTCAGATTCTCCTCACACCACAGTCAACTCAACCGTCCTCTCTATCTCTTCACGCCATGCGCCCTTGAAGAACCGTCTTCCGAGGCCAATGGATTTGGTGGAAGGCGTCGGAGAGAGCTCCTCGCCGCCGCGCGCCTTCAGCGGATACGGAAACTACGACGTCCGCAACGACGTCTACAATCGCCTCCTCGAAAACGGCCACGACCAAGCCGTTTCCAATCCCGAGTTCCGCGAACAGTTGGAGGCTCACTTCAATCGGTTGCCTCCGAGGTTCCTCGATTTCACTCTCTTCTTACTATTTTTCGATTAGCGTCTTTTGCGTCACTTTCCATTTCTAACTAAGTTAAGTGTGGATTAATCCGTTGCTGTTGTTTCAGTTATGGACTCGATGTGAATATCGATAGAGCGGAAGATGTTCTGTTGCATCAAACGCTTCTTGCTCTGGCAAGGGACCCTGACAAGCGTCCTGTTTACCATATACGCTTCCTCGAGGTACTTCTATGCTTATTAGTATTGAAGAATTACTTACTTGCCTGTGGCTAACTCCGTTTGTCTTGCTATTTGGAATTTTGAATTTGAGCTAGCTTTGGATCATCGCTGATTGATTTTATCGGATCTTAGTTCAACCAATTTTCAACATATATATTAATGTATTTAGATTTTAAGTAAGAGTTTAATTTTCATGCGCGGTGAGTGTAAATATTTTTACACTGGTAAAATAAATTAAGATTCTCCTTGAAGTTAAAATTAGCTTAGGTATAAGTTAAAATAAACTTTTCAAAAGTTAAATGAAATATTTCAGTAAGTTATGCTATGGGTTAGTTAATTTTAACTTGTGAGACAAATTTAATTCATTTCACCTTCTTTTGTGCTTTTGGCAATTTCATTTCCGAAATGACTTTTAAGGTAGTTATTATAAAAACAATAGACTTACCATATATGGTGATCTGCGGTCGGATGACTGTAAACATCATTTGCCTTTTCAGATGCATATCAATTTTTTTTAAGATAATATTTATCTTATTCTTTTATTGGTAATTGTGTCAGCACGTGTATTTGAGTCCATTCTTCATCTTTTCCGAGTATGGATTTAAGTAGAAGCCATACTGGTTGTGTTAATAAAGACAAAAAAAAAGGATTAGGGAATATGATATACCATTGATATGTGCTGGGGCCATGACTTGGTTTTAAGTACAAGCCTAAATCTATGTTGGTGTTTGTTTTGTATCAGTAAATATGATGTACCCTGAAAATGTAATTACGAATGAAATTAAAAAAAAAACAACAACATAGGATCGTATATTCTGGATATATGTACACCTTGACCTGGGCATGAACTAACAAGATAGTTAAAGTACAGAAATATTTAACTAACAAAATCTGAAAGGGCAACACTAAGATGTTGTTCTTTAGGTGCTTTGGTGAGGAGAATTACAATTTTACCTTGGTAACCTAAGCACTAAAGGTAGGTGCAGAGTCCAACCTGAAAGTCAATTTTAATTGGAGAACACACCAACACCTAAAGGGTAACACCTAAGTTTTTCCATGAATCTTAAAAGTAAAGATTCTTGCAGCATCTTAATTTGCACATGCAGTCAATAAAAATAATCTTTTTGGTGGTTTATGTGTATACTTGCAGTTTGCCTGTTTGTTGCTTATGGTTGCACTGAAGAAGCAACATATATGTTGTTGATTTTGAAATTTTAGATTTTAGAGAATGTCAGATGCCTATCTGAAAGATAAACTATATTAGATTACTTTATGTGTCCTTGCTTCTTTGTTACAAAAATTCCTGAAAGAGTTTTACTTCGTACTCTCTCTTAACTTGTACATCTTATATTTAGTTGAGTCTTCAAGTGCTTATGTTTACTTGGTAGTTAGTTGTTCATATGATCCATCTGATGATTTTCCCTTTCTTGGCTTCCTCAAAATCTGTTTAGTAGGCTATCTCCATCTAGCAAATTCTTCTTAATAAGACCTTTATTGGTTTTCTCTTCCATTCTTCTTCTTTATCCTTAAATAAATATTTTTCAATTCTGAAAACAATTGCCTTTTGTCTTCCCTGTTTTTTTTATTCATGCAATGAGTCTTTCATATTTCCTTCAGTTTTTCGTGTCTGTAACAAATTTACTTCTCTTTCAATTTGCTGGGCAGAATATTTCAACTAGAACAGATGGTGAAGATCAACAAATTTCAAGTACTCATCATAGGACGGGGTCATCTCATGCGACAAATGGGGTAGCTGTACAATCTGGGAAAAGGTATCGTATCCAGTGAACAGTGAAATATTCAATATATTTTGCACAAGCATTTTACAGAAAGATGAGGCATATTGTGAGTTATATTATCAATTATGTCTTCGTAATGTATGATTTAAAATACCAGTTCTGTATCTTTGTAATGTACATCTTACATTATTTTCATCAGTACGATGAGGGATATTGCAAATGAGTTTGAGTCAAAGCTTGAGGACTTAAATTTGGATGTTAGAAACAACTCCAAGGAGACAGAGGAAAATTTTCACGCTGACAACTTATTTCAGAGGTACCGCCTGAATGAAGTTACAACACTGGTCCTTACTTTTTTTAGTTTTTGAAATAGCAGTATGGCAACTTTTGTTAAAATTGGTAGACATGGCTTCAATTTTTCCCCCTTGGAGAGAGCAGGAAAACTTACTTCTATCTGTTGGATAGAATTTTGGAATTGAAAAATACAAGTTGAAGTAGAAAGGCCTGTTGGATACTTGGATGTATTATTGTTACAGCATTTGTGGCAAAAAGCTTATTTTTTAGGTTATGTGGCTAGAACATTTTCTTATTTCAATGCACGTGTAACTCTTAAGGAAGGATTTGTTTGGGGCAGGGTTTGGAGAGGAGATCAAATCAGATAAGAAAAGTGTTCTTTCTGTTCTAACAATCCATATAGAGATTCATATGAAGTAATTAGATGAGGCCCTAACATAAGCGTCATGTGCATTATAGAGTGACCCTTTCATGTTGAAGAATTTGTTTGGTACTTTAGAACATGTTTATTTTAAAAATATTGTTAATTTTTGTTTTTTTTTTTTCATTTTGGAGGATATTTCATTCTATCTGTGTTCTTATTTATATGTGATTTACAAGTTTCAGGACTATATTCATTATGACTGATAGACTTTAACCTTATTTCACGTTGGAGGAACTGGACCTTTATATCTCGAGTCTATCTATATATATATATGTTACCTGAATATTGCAATTTAAAATACAGGCATGAACATTCAAGTATCCGAGTTCATGAAATAATATTTTCTACTGTTGACAAGCCAAAGCTATTAAGCCAGGTATGTTTGAAGAGTTTATCTTATCTGTTGTTTATGTTAACTTATATATTTTCTAAATTAATTGAAAGTTCGAAACTCCAAACTATAGTGAGCTGCAAAATTTCAATCCACTTAGCACAAAATATAAAGGTTTATTTTCCATGGTTCTTTCAACTTAATGAAACAGAAATTTCCTCAAAATTAAAAGGTATTTGATAATTGGAGATTTGTTAAGAAGTTTTGGACTGTGAACTTGTCATTTTGAAGCCATAAGCTAAATGAAAGCTTAGATGGAATGCTGGATTCAAATGTTTTAATGCGTGGTGTATCATTGATTTCATGTTGACAAGTGATTATCATTTTTGTATATTCCTGTATTCTTACATAACACAAACATTGAATAGAAAAGATCTCGAAAATGTAAATGGAAAAACTGGACTGGATTTTATTATATGAAAGCTTAGATGGAATGTTGGATAGAAATGTTTTAATGCATAGTTTTGGTGTATCATTGATCTCACTGATTAGTGATTTTATTATTGTATATTCCTGTATTCTTACATAAAACATAAATATTGGATAGAAAAGAGCTTGAGAGTGGAAATCTAGGCTTTCCCTTGTATTAAGTGTAAATGTAGCTTCACTGTGTTGATGTAATCAAATGTGAGGTTATAGTTTGTTAATATTTTTGACAACATAATTGATGGATAGCATGGTTGCTTTTAACGGATATTATTTTCTTTTAGCTGTCAGCTTTGCTGTCTGATATTGGACTTAACATCCGTGAAGCACATGTTTTCTCCACAACTGATGGCTATTCCCTTGATGTGTTTGTGGTGGATGGGTGGCCAGTAGAGGTACACAACTACTTCTGATAAATGTGATGCTATTTGGTTTCCCCTGAAGACTTCTGAAAGTTGTCTACGAAACCTGTCATTTTTCATTAATGTTAAATTTTTTGTTGCATTTGTGTTGTTGCAAAAACTTTATAACTTCTAATTGACTTCACAATTTCGTACTTGGTGGTTGAGCCTTACTACAATAATATGAGCTTTGATTTGATAGCAGATTGGGTAAGATGACAATTATTTATACCCACAAGTGTTTCATCTGCGTCATAATTATTTATAAAAGAAAAATCTTACCAATTTCAGCTCAGACAAAAAAATGGTCTTATATTGGGAGTCTATTTTGTAGGATTTTAAGGGGGACTTTTATTATATTCCTCTTATGACAGGGATGTGTTCTGAGTCCAAACATCGCTGACTTTGCAATCTTGTGCGCAGGAAACAGATGAATTGTATGATGCTATGGAAAAAGCTGTAGCAAGAAGTGAGGTGCATCTCCTTGACTTTGTATCTATACATTCATATGTTAGTTTTGTGTGAGATTTTGGAATTTTATCTCTGAAGAATGAATGAATGAATGGTTATTGATTTTCATTGGCTTGGCTTGTATTTCCTGGAATGGAATTGTAATTACTCTTCAATTTCCTTGAAAATGGCTAATGAATATGGGGTTTAGCCTATAGGGGAAGAAGACTTGATATGGAGGAATAACCAACTGATAAATAACAAGCTTAACATACGTCCTGGAAAACATTTAATAGTTTTGCATTTACCTTGGCCTGTAACCTTTTATTCAGGTTAAAGAATTATTGAAAGTGACTGACCATGTGCACTTCTAGTAGAGGAATCATAGTCTCCAAACTGCTCCTTGAATGTGAAGGAAGGAAGAATTATCTGATTTAAACCCAGCTTATTGCTACGGCCACATACAGCATCAGCCTGCATCACCATTTCCGGAAGATCTTTCACTCCTTCCGGCCTCCATACTACTAAGGTGGATATTTTAAAAATTATCAAAAGATGGACAAACTCACCGATCATACAAAATGCTGATAGGTCAATTGGAAATCTGCCACGCATCATCTTTGAAAATTGTGACTATTTGTCCAATCTCCATAAATACTCAAGCACAAAAATTAGGAGTAACAAACTTGATCAGGACGGCAATGTCTTTGTAACACACCTTTTAATCTTTCTATATTGAGTACTAGATTCAAAAAGTAGCATTATTTGAAATTCATTTAGCAGTGTCCCAACCTGTGGTTTAGTTGAAATTCATTGTCCATAACTTTTGACATGTGATTTATCCCAAGTGTAAAATGTCAATCCCCCCTTGAACCTACAAATACGCAGAAAACTCATTCTGTTTATCAGATCCCTTCATGAACAGATAATGTATATTGCTACAATCACTAGAAGCATGTTAGCAATAAACATGATTTTATAAAAATAAAAAATCTGATGGAAAATTTAATTCAAATCATATCATAATACATGGTTAAACAGAAGAATGAAGAATTCACTGTAGAGAGGTTATTCAATTGAGTGCTTTCATTGCTTGAGAGAGAACTGTTTCTGTTGTAAACTGAGTTCATTGATTATGAAAGAACGAATACAAGACACATTGCTCTGCCTGTTAATATCTATACATAGGTGAAGGTTCTGAGTCAGATTGATGTGACAGTTGTAGCTGTCACTACCTAAATGACAGCTTTTACACTTATTAACAGAACTAACATAATGCAATAGAAAGCTTTAGACTGAAAATTAATTACATAGAGAAAACATATTCTCACACCCCCCGCAAGCTAACGGTAGGTGAGAGTCGAAATGGAGCTCAAAGACATTGAGTTTGGACCTTAAATGAAAGAAATGCGAAGGAGAAAGTGGCGCAGTTAACAGTTCAGCAGGCTGGTCTGTACAAGGGATGTGCAGGACCTGAATTTGTTTGCTGATAACTCTTTCACTAAAGAAGAGGTCCAATTTCATATGCTTTGTGCGAGCATGAAGAATAGGATTATGGACTAGGCGTTCTACAGTCTGATTGTCACAGAACACCACTGCTGTGAGTCAACGAACGGAAATTTCATGCATTAGAGTTTGAATCCAAATAATATATGCACTAACAGGTGCAAGATTGCGATATTCGACCTTAGTGTTGGACCTGGCGACAACAGTCTGCTTTAGTACCCTTTTAGAGAGAAGACTGTTGCTCTTGTAGACTGATTTCCTTGATCTAACAAAGAATGAATACAAGTCACATTGCTCAGTCCTGTTACAACCTATATATAGGTGCAGGTGCCGAGTTGGATTGATTTGATCATTGTAACTGTCACTAACTAAGCTATTAGATGACTGCTGTTACACTTACTAACAGAATTGCTGCTTTGGAGTTTTTGTGGTTTCAAGTGATCACATGAAGTTCCTTTGAATTTTTCAGTGATAAAATGTATCTTTAATGGGTTGACCGAGTTTTATAAACATTTTCGGGTTAAATCACGTATTAGCTGAAGTTAAGGAGGTGTTTGCATTTTATTCCAATTTTTTTTGGGATTTAGTAATAATTGAAGTTGTTAGCTCCTTTTTGCAATAGTATATAGTCATGGCATATAAGATTGTAATCAGTATTCTTACTTTCTCTAGGGGTCATGGTCCCGTTCTTCAAATTCTCATTCAGCTGTCGAGAAAGCCTTAGCAACAGAGGAAAAATTGGGAGATTGGGAAATAGACAGGAGGTTGCTAAAGTTAGGAGAAAAAATAGCGTCTGGATCCTCTGGAGATTTGTGAGTTGTGTTGTTTTTTAACTTCTTCTCTTCGCCATATCATGATATTTATCTTGTTTCTAATTCGCTTTATGATTCATACCCAGGTATCGGGGAGTTTATCTTGGGGAAGATGTTGCCGTTAAGGTTCTGAGATTTGAGCAATTGAATGATGCCTTACAGGATGAGTTTGCTCAAGAAGTGGCAATTCTGAGGTCAGTACTGCTCGGAAGTTAAGACCATACTGCATATCATAATTTGTTTTCCTAATTAATCTTATAAATTCTCTTTCTAAAAGATTATTAAATATTTGTTATTCTGTGTTGTACAATAGAGTTTATTGGAACAATTATGTTATCTTTTTCTTGAGGAATACATATTTTTTTTTATAAAACTCATGTTAGACATCATTATGAAACCTGACATTTCAGCTAGGCTGACATCCCTCATTTTAACAACAATCATATGCTATTACATGAAACATAACATTAAAAGAAAAAATAAAACAAACAAACCTGGGGGACTAGGCCAATACACATGCCAAGAAAAACAAGAGAACTCCTAACAACCACTTAAACAAAGCCAAAATAGGAAGTTTATTTGATTGATAAAGGATAAATTGAAATTCAACCCAAGTACCAACCACCAAGTTTTATGAAGTCGTTTTGCATGACAAAACTATCGGTTTAGGTAACTGCTTAGTTGCTATATCCTTACAACTGTTTACTTGGTTAACCCTTGAAGAACTGGATGTCTGTTTACTAGAAACTTCTGACAATTGATGTCAGTTATAGCATCCTCACGACTGCTTATTTTTCTCAATTGATGTTTTCTGTGCTGGGATTTCTCCATACACTATTTAGTTTTATCCTGTCTTGAGGACATAAATTTAAAGACAGTCACTTTCTCATTTAGGTTCCGTTGTTTCTCTTCCCTGAAAATCTTTCAACAATTTGACTTCTGTATTTCTGAATGCAGGCAGGTACAACATAAAAATGTTGTTCGTTTCATTGGTGCATGTACAAAGTGTCCACATTTGTGCATAGTAACAGGTATTGACCAATCCATTTGGTTCTGCAGATATATTCTTCTAGATTATCCTATTTAATGTGGAAACGATTGCTGTCCTTGTTCGATGATATTTTATGGGAGGAAAGACTATTAGAATCTCACGCCTGATGTGAGATTTAAAAAAAAAAAAAATTGCTCACGTCCATATCCCTTTTGACTCTTTCTAATAGGACAATGATTAGTGAGGAAGAATTTATGGGATGACTCCTTATTTAATGGTCAGTTTCACAATAATGTTTAGCCGAATGTTTTAATGAATTTGAGATGAGTAAACTGACACAAGAATTCATAAGTTTTAATAAATTCAAGAAATCACAGTGCATGAAGTTCTATGAAATAGTGGACACAACATATATATGTAAATTGCTAAGTGCTAATCTCCCCATTCATGTGTAGATTAGCATCCTCCAAATGAAAAACTTGTTTTGTTGGCCAATTTTTAAGAAGTGAATAATGATACCATTTTATTTTTTAAATTTAATTAACATTTTATTTTTTGTTACTTCAAATTTTCCCTCACATGTATTCTCTGAATAGTTATTATTCATTTGTATTTTGTCAGTATTGCTATCTCACTTTTACCCGAAAGATGCAAGGTTTAATCTAAATAGGAAATGTAGAGGATGTTGATATATTTATATATTTGTTGGTGTGTAAGCATGTATTGACTTAAACATACATAATATGATTTAGTATTGTAAAAAATTAATTTATTTCTAAAAATTAAATTTGTTTTGATATTAGTTGAAAGTGCATAATGTTAATTAAGATATTTTCACAAATTAAGCAATAAAAAAGATAAGGAGTATATTCTCATTTCTGATTTAATGTTTTTGTTCATTGCTATTCATTTTTAATTGGTTAAATAAAATTTGTTGTAATTCTAAGTTTTTCAAAAATAATAGTCGTTGAATGGTTATGGATGAATTTTAGAAAATAAAATTTAATTTGAACTAGAAGAAAGAAGTGCTTTAAAAAGTTCATTTATTAAAAATTTGTTATTTTTGTTAAATATTTCAATTAACACTGCTATAAATGAATGTTTTTCCTAATTCAGTTTTTCAACTTATTGTTGAAAACTTTAAAAACTAATATAACCCATAAAGTAAAATCTAAATCTGGTTATAATTGGAAGTTCATTAGTATGAATTTTGTGGGTAAATTGACATCTAAGTAATTTCTAAAGACTTTGACAATTTAATATTCTTCATAATTTTTTTATAAATTTTCTGTTTAGTTATTTTAAACATTTTTAAATTATTGGTTTCTATATTTATTTATAATGAAATTAATGATAAAGGCATAAGATACTTGATCAGTTGGTAAAAGTCCTTTGTAGTTTGTTGAAAAATTCTTTGCAGTTGAGATTTTGAACAGTATTGGACAAAAAAGAAAGCAAATAGAAAATTAGCGAAATATTCATCATTTTCGTTTTTCCTTATTTGCTTGATGATTACATTTAGATTAGTATTTTGCACTTTTTTTATATATATTTTAGTTGTTACAATAAATTAATAGTTAAATTTAAATATTTAAATGGCAAGCTGAAGTAATAGCGGGGTTACTCAAATATTAGTTGATTTTTCCTTTCTAAAAATAGTGTAGTTACTCAAATATGAATATTGGCATGAATTATAATTTTTTTTTTATATTATTTTGAAGTTTGCTATCATTTTGGTAAACCTTAAAGTATTGAAGGAAGTGTAATTTATTCTTATAAAATTAAAATCCTTTGTCACCTTTTTGTGTACTTGAGCTCAAGATTTGTCAAATGGTAAGTGAAACTGAGCACTATTGGTATACGATAATTTGTGAACCAAAATTATTTGAAAATGCATATTAAGAGTTTAATCCATGAGTTTTGGAACATCACAAGAAAAGCAAGATATCTGATGAAGATGTGCTGCAGTATAAGAGTTATCGATGCACAACATGTTTAATACCAGGCTGTCTTCTTTTTCTCACTCTAGCCCATGTATCCAAAATATAGCTATTTTGTTGTGAACTATTGTTAAAATAGATTTTATAATAACTATAAGTGTTTTTTTTTTTTTCATATTACTTTTCTATTATAATTCTTGATTACAAATCATTTCTATGTTTGTACAGTTTTTAATAATGGGTAAAACACATTTAGCCAAAGCTATTCTTTAGTTTTAAACAATATTTCTCTTATTAATTGTGCTTTGTAGAATATAGTTGTGTTATCAATTCATTATTTATTAATGAAATGAAGTGTTTTACAAGTTTAAACATTTATATATACTTGCTTATGCATCTATAGCTTGCGGTCTAGGTATTTAGTTTGAAGTGTAGTTGTATGCACAAGACTGTCAATGTTAGACTTCTTTCCTTAAACGCACTAATTGTTTGATCATGACATATGAGTAGTCCTATACTGGTGTGTTGATAATCTGTTTTTCAGGATTTACAAATAGCATCTTTACAAGTTTAAGTGTTTTCTGTCTTGAGTGTCAAGTGCCTTTTGGTTCTGAGTAGTTCGTTTTCCTTCTGATCACTTGACCTTGTGCTAATATGTTCATCATTTAGTACTTTTCAGGGGATTTATTAGCTCAAAACACTGGTCATCGCAACATTTTCAATGTGACTTGTTCATGATGCAAATCAATGTTACGGGACTTAGAAGGTTTCTAAATGTCATGCAAATTGATCTCCATTGTTGTAATTATGGGAATGTGGATCCCATGTCTAAGGCAATCTTCCTCTGTATGTGTTATGATATCAAGAAAAATGATCTGAAAATCAAGTAAAAAATTATCTTCACGGATTCATGTCGTTGGATATTAATTTGTTGTGGATAATATGCTCCTTAAAGTTTGGGTGTCAAGCTTAGGATTATTTTCCTCTGTACCTGTGTCACTGCAAGTGTACATTGTTTGTGGATTCTGAACTAGTTCACTTCATGGATATTGTTCATATACTCTAGTCTAGTGAACTCAACCTGCTAAATGATTTGGATTTAAGTTCTCCCGATGATGTTAGATGCAGAACAATATAAGTAAATTAACTTGGGTTTTCAACACCAATCTCTGTTTCCTTCCTTTTGAGAGATTGCCTAACAGAATCTACTGGTATGATATACCACCATTGTACTGATGGTGTTATATGTTATTATTCATTTTTTAAACCTGTGATGCTTCTTCTTGTCTTTGTGTGTTCAAGTATTTAGAACAATTTTTAAGGCATATGTCTAATTTTGCTTTGATTAATTAAATTCATTTAAGCTATGGAATAATTAGAAAGTGGTTTCTTCTCCTATTTATTATTCAATGTCTTTCTTTTCAATTTAATCTATCAAAAATTTACTTTATCGTTTCTTTCTTTTTTGGTGCAGAGTATATGCCCGGAGGAAGTCTGTATGATTACATGCACAAAAATCATAATGTCTTGGAGCTGTCTCAATTACTAAAATTTGCAATTGATGTCTGCAAGGGTATGGAGTATTTGCACGCAAACAACATAATTCACAGAGATCTGAAGACGGCTAATTTATTGATGGATACACACAATGTAAGATTTTTTTGGAAGTTTGAAACTGCTAATCTCTACTTTATATAGCATTACCCTTACTAAAATGAGTGCTACCTTGTATGCAAGTGACATTAATGAGGCAGACATTTGCTATTATCTTTCTGTGGATTTTAATCCAAGAAATTTATTTCACTAGTTTTGTGTAATTTTTATGACAATTTATCCACAAGTTCTCTGAATAAATTATTAAAGTATGATAAATAATAAAACTTCTGTGATAATTGTAGTACAATGGTTTAATTGACGTTTTAAATAGTGTTTGTGAAAATGTGATATGTAATTTGTGCACATATTTAATCTTTTGGAAACGTGCACCCTATTTTGTTTTGGAGTTGCATATATGTAATCATATTAAATTCTGTTCATTAAGTTTTTAAATTTTTTTCTTTTCCATTTAGGTTGTTAAAGTCGCAGATTTTGGAGTTGCTAGGTTCCTAAATCAGGGGGGAGTGATGACAGCAGAAACTGGAACATATAGATGGATGGCACCGGAGGTTTGTTATTTGAATTGAAAAATGAAAAAAAAAAAAAACTGCTGTACATTTTGATATTTTTTGTATCATTGTTTTAATCTCTAAACAACAGACATTGTAAAGCTAAGGGGGCTGGACCATTAATAATTAAAACTAAATGTTTCTTTTGTCGACTACTTGGGAGTTTTATTAGTTCTATGGAATTCTTATATTGACTCTTCAAAACCTAATTTGCATTTTCTTGTTCAACATAAACCATGACAGATTCTTTTAGGAATCACAACAATTTATCTTCATACTTCCCAATCACATTTGTACCTCTGATGAAAACAACACGTGCTTTATGCTGTGATGTGTCTAAATGGTACAAATCTCAGAAAAATATTGAAGAATTTTGTGTCTAGATTTCTGATTTTGATCTATTTTGTTTGTACAAGTAGGATATTGATATGTTTGATCCATCTGTTGCCTTTTTATTACGAATTGTTTTTATTGTATATAAGAAATTATTTTATTAGTGTGAAAGAGAGGTCCCAAAGAATGAGGAATTTTGTTTAAAAAATATCATTTATTATATATAGAAGAGCTCTATAATTCCAAGCCATTTCTGAATTAGCAAAATAGATAAAATATATTAATGCACTTGATAGACATTATACTTTCTCTCTTCTATTCTGCCTAAATCTAAGCTGGAACAAAAGGGAACGGGTAAAAGAAATGAAAACTAAAAGTCTCTTTCTATAGATTCTCATTATGACCATGTTTTGTTTTAATCTGTTCTGGTTTTACTTGTAAGTATCTTACTGTTAATGAATTTTCTCATAAGGTTATAAACCATCAGCCCTATGATCAGAAAGCAGATGTATTCAGTTTTTCCATTGTGCTGTGGGAATTAGTGACCGCAAAGGTATGAGCCTAAATTGGATGTACAATATTGTGTTCTTTTCATATTCCTTTCCTGTTTCTTGAACTGTATGCTTGTGTGTGTGTGAAGACATTCCTTGTAAAATATAAATTTTTTTCATCTGATATTTCAGGTACCATATGACACCATGACTCCACTACAAGCTGCTTTGGGTGTGAGACAGGTTTGCTCTTGATTCATCAATTACACTTGAATGTTCTAGCAAAATGTTCCTTCAAACTGAAACCTTACTAAGTTATTACTCTAAAGCTACGTGACAACATTGTGTGTATTCCTCATTGCAAATTTGTTTGTAAATCTTTAACTGGGTTTTCTGAAACAAATTTGTTTTCCTTTTTCCTAGCAACTAAAACAAAATGTGAACCAATGACTGTTGGTGTATTTATGCCTCATACCTGTTGTGCCATAATCTAGTACTTTATTTCTGAAAAATAACTATACTGTGTGCCACTGTTATGGAGGATATCGTGGAATGAGTTAGTTCTGTCATCAGAAGTCTTTACTTGACTTTGAGGATGTGTTTTTCTCACTTAATTAGTTTTCGGTAATTGCTTATATCATATCTCACATATTCAACTTGAGGAGATTAATACTGAATTAATTTGAAGTCATAAAGCTAGCATAATAGAAATTATACGTTATGACCAGTACAAGGACGTCAAAGATGGTGAAGGCGAGCATGAAATTGTACAATGGAATCGGCAAGCATTTCATTTTTTCTTTCTTCTCCGTTTCTAAGTGATCTATAATTCGTGGCTTCATTAATGTCAACAAGAGATAAAAGTTAGGCAAAAAATTTAGTCAACAGAAGTCAGTATTCTACCTCAGTGAATGCAGTAAAAGTTTTCAACTAGGATAATCTATTTTGTGTCTGACCCAGCTGTAATACCGTTACATCCTTCAGGGTCTGCGGCCAGAGCTTCCGAAGCATGGGCACCCTAAACTAACAGAGTTGATGCAAAGATGTTGGGAAGCCATTCCAATCGACCGTCCATCCTTTAATGAGATAACGGTTGAACTTGAAAATCTTTTGCAAGAAATGGAGGTAAATTATATTATAACTGTTATTTCTTAAAAATTAGGACAAAGTACATTCAGACTCCCTGAACAGAAGTGACATTGCACCCAGTATCCCTCCCTGTTCCATACGCAGATATTTGGTGCAATTTCTCTTAAGTTTAAATATAATTTGCCCTAATAATTATTTTTATTCTTTTGGTAAACAGAATGGTGCCTGACATTCTCTGCACAAACTAATATTCCAGATCCTTTAGACGGTTGGATGGATCTGACCTTTTTTGGCTTCCACTGGCTATTCAAATAGCCGGTGAAGTTTTCCACGTTCCCCTGTTGCACCGAGGGAAAAAGGCGTTCACAGAAGCTGTGACCTATACAAAGTGAGAAAATGTAAAGAGGCATACTAATGTTATAGCTGACTATACTTAAATATATATTCCAGGAAAATCACGTCAAACTTCTCTGAGACTATATTAATTAGAGGAATGCGTTCCACGTGGCTAAAAAAAAAAATAGTTGACGTAAAATCAATGGAGTGTATAGTGAGGGTAATGCTGTTGAGCATTAATGGGTCTTTTATTTTTTCTATTTTTGGGTTAAGTATTGAGCATTTATATTTTGAGCTGTAAATTAATTACTGGTATCTAAACTAGTTTAATGTAAAAAGTGTTACTTGCCTTTGGTTTCCTTGTTATATTTATATTCATGCTATTCTTTTATTGTTTTGAGGAGAATTTAATGAGATTAATTAAAACCATCTAGTTAATAAATGTTTTATTGGAAATCACACATGTATGGTTAATCAGTCATTGTATTTGGTATATTCTTTCTACTATGATTGATGTTTACACCCGCGCTCAAACCTCAGATTTTATCCATCGTTAGTTATGCAGGTAGTTGACGATGACAGATGTTTTAAAGATATGCTGGAGTTAGTTTTTTATTTTGGTAAATGATGACTTGTTAAACAATCATTGTAGGCTTGAGATGCATAACCCTTCGGCTGGATGAGGCATACAATAGTTTTGTCAAACACTAAATCTTGATCTGCTATTCCAAACATGTTTCCTTCAGTTATCTCCTATTGCTATGGCAAAGATGACTCTAAACCGTTTGGGAAAACTGTACATTGCCTTTTAAGTCTCGATTTCTAGTCTTCGGATCATGCACCACATATCTGGGTTTTATAAATCACAACAATAACAATTTCTTCACATTAATACATCAATCAGGAATATTTCCCGGAATGTTTTAAACGGACACAAGGTGGTAAATAGTTTCTTATTTGGCAAAAACTTCCTTGCACCCATCACTTTTGACCTTTACCCCATCATTTTTTAAAAAAATTCAAAAATATCCTTTCAAGAAAAATAAGTTTCGAAAAATACTTTTTGAAGATAAGTTTTGGAAAATCTTTTTCAGACTATAAATTTTATGTTCTGGAATATGTTTTCGAAAATTTGTTTCTGGAAAGTAGTTTTTGAAATATAAAATTTATATTTTGATTTTTTTTTTTAAATCTACTTTCACATTTTTTAGATTGTAAATTTATATTTTAAAAAATATTTTTTTGAAAATTTCTCATAAAGCATTTTCTGAATGTTAATAATTTTGTATCTGTGATGGGTGCGCGTAAAAAATAATGGGGTGTAGGAAGTTTTTGCTTGCTTGAAATCTCTATATACGTCAAATTTAAGTTGGCTTCTTCTTACATGTCCATACTTTCTTCCTGCACCTTCATATAATTTTAAAATTTCAATTTTGTCCTGTGTGAAAGATCGTGGTGCCCCTGTAAATGTTTCTTAAAGCATTGGTGGAGGAGCGTGAGGAAAGTGAAGGTGTTGCTGATGGTGACGATGGTGACGTGGTGTTGTGGTGTAGTGGCTTTGAGTGATGGTTGGGCGTCGTTGGTAGAGGCGGAGTAGTGGTGTTAAGAAAGTCTGTTTTTACCTATTGTTATGTTTGTGTTTTAATAAGATGTATGTTAGTTTTTTTAAAATGATAACTTCTGTAAAGACTCTTCAAAATAGAGTTCCTTTATTGCAGCTTTAAGTAAGAAATAAAAAGTTTCTCTGCTAATATTTTGTCTCCCGCAAACTTTTCGTCTATCTAAGGCATAGGGTATACTTGCATATGCAAAGTTTTCGTCTCCTGCAAACTTTTAGTCTATTTAAGACATAGGGTATACCTGCATATGCAAAGTTTTCGTCTTCCCTGTACAGTTGGGTTTCGCTGCATCTACCCATACAAACTTTCCATTTCCCATGCATGGTACAGCACCCTAGTCAATCACAGTAACTCATATACCTTCTATTATGGTATCAGAGCGGCAAGTCCCGCTCTCCTTTCGCTACCCAACACATTATCAGAGTTTGTTTTTTCTTCTTTCTATTTTGTTCGTTAGCCTTTCTATCTTCTTGTTTTTTCTTTTTTATTTTTACAAAAGATAAAGTTTCTTGAGCTTCTTTTGTGCCATTCTTGATTCTCCAAACAAGAGTTCTTTTAAGGGCAGAAACACAACACAATACAGTCACCGTTAAGTCCATACTACCTTCACCCTGGGGAGAACCCTGGCATGGTCCTCGTCAGTCCGCAACTCAATGGAAACAATTACCATTTGTGGCAAAGAGCCATGAAACGTGCTCTTCTCTCAAAAAATAAATGAAAGTTTGTGGATAGAAGCATTGAAGCATCAGCAAAGACGAATCTTCTATATGAGGCTTGGGAAAGATGCAATGTCATGGTCATTACATGGATTACTCGTTCGATGTCAAACCAGATTGCTCAGAGTGTCATCTACATTGACAATGCAAAGGAATTATGGGAGGACTTGCAAGAAAGATATTCTAAAGAAAATTATTTCAGGATCTCAGATATTCTACAAGAAATATATTCTATTAAACAAGGAGAAAGAAGTATTTCAGAATTCTTTACTGAGTTAAAAGTTTTTTGCGAAGAATTGGAATTCTTGAGACCAACACCGAATTGCACCTGCGAAAAATTGTGTACGTGTGACCTTATGAAGAACATAATAAAACACAGGGAGTCAGAATATGTTATATGCTTCTTGAAGGGGCTTAATGATGTTTACAATACGGTTAAAACTCAAATACTCATCATGGAACCATTGCCAACTGTTAACCGTGTTTTTTCTTTAGTTTTACAGCAAGAAAGACAACTTACGGGAGGAATTACTTTTGACAGCAAAAGCACTCTCAATGCTGCTAATGTTCAAGGCTATTGGAAACAAACAGGAAAGAATAATACTCAAAATAACTGGAAAGTGCAAGGAAGAGGAAGAACACGCAATCCAAACTTTGGAAAACAGTGCACATACTGCAACAAATGAATCACACAGCTGAAGAGTGTTACTCTAAAAATGGTTACCCACCTTGGTATAAGCATAAGACTGATCATGTTTCTAACAGTATAATTTCTGGCAGCAATCTTGAATGCAAGGACAACAAGAATGAGGAACACACACATTCAACAACATACAACAGAAAATCAAAGAGCCATGCAGTTCACGCAAGAACAAATGGAACAAATATAGAAAATTGTTCAAGACTCAAAGATTGACTCTGCACATAGAGTAAATAACGTTATTGGTGAGTCTACCATGTTAACTTCTGAAAAAGGTAAATGCACTAAAAATTCGTGGATACTCTCAACAGATCATGTTACATGCACTACACAACATTTTTCCAATTTTCATAAGATTAAACCTATACTTGTTCAACTTCCAAACGGGTCATATGTAACTGCTAACTATTCTGGCAGAGTTACTTTCTCTGACGATGTTTTCTTAACTAATGTTCTTTATATTTCAGATTTTAATTTTAATCTCATCTATTTACAATGCATGATATCATCTTTGAACTGTATTCTAATTTTTTTCTCATGAGTTCTGTCAGATACAAGATATCAAGTCACAGAGGATGATTGGAAAAGCTGATTTACAGAATGATCTTTACTTCTTGCAGGCTAGCAGTACCGACTCTGTTGTCAATGCTTCTGATTCTAGACATGTTGATAATTGTAATATTGATGTGTGGCATAATAGACTTGGACACATGTTTGATGGTGTCTCACAGTACATTTGTACATTTGTAGTAGATTTCCCTATATTCATTTTAATAAAAACAATGTTTGTGAATCATGCCATCTTGCTAAGCAACGCAGGCTTCCTTTTACTAATAGCAATCATGTTTTTAAACACATTTTTGACCTTATTCACATTGACATATGGGGACCTGTTAATGTTACTTCTATACACGGTCACAGGTTCTTCCTTACCATCGTAGATGATTTTAGTAGATATACTTGGGTGCACTTAATGCAAAACAAAGCTGAAGCTAGAAGTGCTTTATTGAAATTTATTGTTTTAGTGCAGAATCAGTTTAATGCTAAAATAAAAGCTATATGATCCGATAATGGACAAGAATTTATGTGGAGTGATCTGTATGAAAAAATGAGAATTATACATCAAACTAGTTGTGTAGAAACTCCACAACAAAATGCCATTGTTGAGAGAAAACATCATCATATCATTAATGTTGTTCGAAGTTTGTTATTTCATTCTGATGTTCCCAATATTTTTTGGTCTTATGCTCTTATACAAGTTGTTTATATCATAAATAGAATTCCTTCTATTGTTATAAAAAAAGAATACCTCGTATGAACTTCTTTACAAGAAAATACCTGATTTGAATTTTCTTAAAACTTTTGGAAGTCTCTGTTTCATTTCCACTCTTGAAAGAGATAGGTCTAAGTTGGACCCTAGAGCCAAAAAAATGTGTTTTTCTAGGATACAGGGAGGGCACAAAGGGTTATGTCACTCTTGATATCAAGACCAGAGAGATTACCATATGTAGAAACGTTGTTTTTTATGAAAACATGTTCCCCTACAAAGAAAAACAGAATATTAGTTTGAATGACTAAGAGTAGATTAATTTTGATACTTTACTTGAAGAACCGGTCAAACAAAATGTTGTGGATAACAATATAAATAATGAGCAAGCTACAAGCATCACATTTGATAACATAAGAAAATCTACCAGAACTAGAAAAACCCTACTTTTCTTAATGATTATCATCATAATATTGTTGGTGTAATTGATACTGGAAAAATCAAATATCTTATATTTGATGTTGTTAACTATAAAAAGTTGTCTCAAAATTATCTTCAATATAGTCTTGCTTTATTTGCAAATTGTGAACCCAGGAGTTATGGTGAAGCAGAGAAAAATCCTGAATGGCGTGAAGCTATGGCAAAGGAAATTGAAGCACTTGAACGTAACAATACCTGGTTGTTACTGATTTACCTCACAATAAGAAACCCATTGGATGCAAATGGGTGTACAAGATCAAACACAAACGGAAGTTTGGAACACTATAAAGCCTGTCTTGTGGCCAAAGGATATAATCAACTTGAAGGAATACACTACTTTGAAACCTTTTCTCCAGTTGCCAAGCTCACCACTGTACAAATCCTTCTTGCAGTTGCTGCTAAAATAGACTGGTTCCTGAAACAACTGGATGTGGATAATGCCTTCCTGCATGGTGATTTAAGAAGTATATATGGTGATGCCTCCAGGAATGAAAACTCATAAAGAAAATCAAGTGTGCAAGTTGAAGAAATCATTGTACGGACTAAAGCAGTTTAGTAGACAGTGGTTCGCGAAGCTCTCTTCTTCCTTACAAATCATAGGATTTATGTAGTCCAGTACAGATCACTCTCTCATTGTTAAAGGTAACGAATCAAAATTCAAAGCATTACTTGTCTATGTTGATGACATAATACTTGCAGTAGGAAATTCATCTTATGAGATACAAGAAATCACTAAGTATCTTGACCGAACGTTCAGAGTTAAAGACTTAGGAAACTTGAAAAAATTTCTGGGTTTGGAAGTAGCTAGATCACGAAAAGGAATTCACATTTGTCAAAGAAAATACGCATTGGATGTTCTTTCAGATACTGGTTTGCTTGCTTCTAAACCTGCTGTTACTCCTATTATCAAAGACACAAAATGTTTCTTTGAAACAAAACTCAAACCATATGACATTGTCTCATATCAAAGGATTATTGGAAAACTTTTGTATTTAACCAACACAAGACCAGACATCAGCTGTTCAGTTTCTCAGCCAGTTCACTAAGTCACCAATGATTCATCACTACAAGGCTACTCAACTACTCAATATCATCAAATACATCAAGCAAGCTCCTGCGCAAGGAATTTTCTTCTCAAGAGACTCTATTTCAGATTGGGCAGCCTGTGAGAACGCAAGACATTCCACAACAAGTTATTGCATGTTCTTAGGATTATCTCTTATAAGTTGGAGATCAAAGAAACAAAGTACCGTTTCAAGATCATCATCTGAAGCGAAGTACCGTGCCTTAGCTGCTGCTTGTGAGATAAATGGTTCACATATCTACTGAAAGATCTTAAAGTGGATGATATGATACCTGCAATTTTATATTGCGACAATCAATCAGCCAGATATATTGTCTCGAATCCAATCTTACATGAAACTAATCAAACATATAAAGATCGATTGTCACATCGTAACAGAGAAACTACAAGCGAATCTTTTTCATCTTCTAAGCCCCTTGAACCAAAACCCTTTAATGATATTATAAATAAGCTTGACTATCATAAATATCCATAATCCAGCTTAAAAGGGCGGTTGAGAAAGTTTGTTTTTACGATATTGTTATGGTCCTGTTTTAATAAAATGTATGTTAGTTTTTTTTAAAACAGGTAACTTCTGTAAAGACTCCTTAAATAGAGCTACTTTATTGCAGCTTTAAGTAAGAAATAAAAAGTTTCTCTTTTCATACTAATCTTTTGTCTCATGCAAACTTTTAGTCTGTCCAAAGCAGAGTAGGGTATAGGTGCATATGCAAAGTTTTCGTGTTCCGTGTACAGTTGGGTTTAGCTGCATCTATCGATGCAAACTTTCCATTTCCCATGCATGGTAGGCAATCACACTAACCCATATACCTTCTATTAAGTGGTGGCAGCGGGGATTGTTTGTGGTAAGTTGGGATAGGGTGAGTTTTATTTGTATTCTGCAACGTAGGATCCAAAAAAATTCCTATACTTCCACAACAAGTCATTCTGGAAGTCAAATTACATGTTCCGGAAGAAGCTATTACGAAAATAATATTTTAAATATAAAATAGTCTGTTTCGAAAGGTGTAATATATCAACTTCTCTTGTTCCCGGAAAAGACATAAAATAATGTTTTCTTGGTATAGGCAACATTATTTCCTGATCAAGCGACTGAATCAAATTTTAAAAACTTTAAAGACGACTCATTCTTCTCCAACAATAAAATTACATGTAAATATTGGAGATGTTCTAAGACGCTTTATGACACCAGATTAATATTTCTTCTGGTGGTGTCCACATACATGTACGTTTTGTCCACCTTCATTTGAATGAGGTGAAGGGTTTCTTTTCTAGTCTGATTCACTTCAGTCACTTCATTCACCCAGATGAAGCTGAGTGTGTCTATGTATCATGTTATAAGTCACACGAGTAAATTACATTATTTTTTAAATACACTTATATTTCTATTTTATATTTTTATAATAATTTTGAGGATAAGTGTAAGGTATTTTTTTATTTAAAAGATGTATGTGTAAAAGGTGTTTAGTACTTTAAACATACATAAAAGATTCATATAAAATTAAAGAAAAAAGTTGAAGAGTTAGAATATAATTTGATTATGATCCTAAAAGTGTAATTTTTTAATTAACCATGTTTATAAATTCAAGATATATTGGGAAAGTGTTTAACAAAAATTTGAATAAGCTTAAAGTTAGAACAAATATGAAATCCTAATTTAAATTTAATTAAAACTCTTCAAGGAATTTGTAACTTTTTAAGTTTAAAAATTGCTTGAGTTAAAATTTCCTAAATAATGTGATATTGAATATTTAAATCTAAAAGAAATGTAAAAATTAAAAGTGTTTAAAAGAATTTATTTCATGAGCCACTTTTAAAAAATCTTTAAAAATTGAGAAACACATGTCGTGCAAGTTGCAACAATTAACATTATTGGAGTAAGAATATGCCAGGAATGCTAATTAATTTAAAGGGGGCTATGATGGGGTAAATATAATTTTTGTCAGTATTTTCATTTTTGAAATTTTTTCTTATTATAGGATGGAATGCTATTTTTTTTTATCAAATAAATAATTAAATGTATTGCATCGCACATTGTTGGACTTTGACCGAAAAAGTGTATTGGGACTAGGACTCCTAACTCCAACCACCATCCTCATAATCATTATATTTTGAAAAGGAGTTGCAACCATAACCATTATCCAAATAATTATAATATTTGATTATATATTTTTATAAATAAAATATTGTTTTAGTTATAAATTTTATTATTTAGTTGTCATATTTAGATATTAATAAGTTTGTTTGATTTTGATTAGTAGTAATGAATAATTTAAATTTAAATTATGTTTTACATTTGGATGTGAATGTTTCTTCAATCTCTTTTTAGGTTGGGAAACATATATAATAACAATAATTCTTCTGATAAAAAGAATACGGATTACATCATTTATAGTCTAATTTTTTTTTTTTTAAAAAAGAACATATTATGTAGATTTTTTCACATCAGTGTATATATATATATATATTGATATGGATTCTCATTATATTTTGATAAATTTTGAAGTGTAACATGAGAAAATAGTATGAAGAATAGATAACAGTTTTATATTGTTATTCAAGTGCCCTCTAGGTAGTATGGGTGTGTATAATAAAGTGAGGTGGTTGGTATTTTTTGAGTTTTCTTAGTCTCTGTTAAATATCTTTGTCAGAATGGATGAAATTTGAATCATTAATGAACAATTCTCTCTTAAAATAGATATAATTAATTCAATGGTAAATTCTAAATATTTAATCAAAGATATGTACAGTTATGTACAGTAAATTGAAATATTTGATGGAATCATGCATGTAATTAATATTTAGAAGATGGGTAAATCAATAATGGGTTAGGATTGAAGACTTGGGAAGGAAAGTTATAAATATAATATATAAATGCCAACAAATAATTTAGACTTGGACTAGTTAAGAGGGATTCAAAAATCTCAGTCACTAAAATAAATTAGCAAATTAGCACTCATCTTGGATTAGGTAAAACTTTCTTATCTTCACATTGAAAAATCATATATTAAAAACTTTCTTAAAAATCTGATTTTCAAAAAGAATGAGAAACTAAAGATAGTTCTCACCCAATGGAGAGAATAGTGATGCAATAACCCTTCAATAAATTTTCAGAACGACGAGTAAAATACAATACAACAAGAAATTAGAAAGCATGAAAAATATATGAGGCTCAAATAAAAAAGAATATGAAAATAATATAAGATTGAGAGAGAACTATTCTCTTATAATTCTTATCCTGATAATTTTATTTATTTCTAAATTTTTAAATTCTATAAAATGACTAAAATTTAAAAATACAAATATGAATAAATTGTGTTTTTAAAATACAAGTTTTAATAAAACAAATTATTACATTCAGATAACATAGTGAAAGAAAGTGTCAAGGTTTCCCTCTTTTATATTTTTTAAAGAAAAAATAATAAAAATTACGAGTTATGCTATAGTTAAATGGTTATCATTATAATATTTTAAATTAATATATATTATTTAAGTATATAAATTAGAAACCAATTTATATTAATAATATTTTAATAGAAATTTGAAGGATTGAAATGATTTTTTAGTTAATTTTAATTAAGTATTTCTTTAGAAATTGTAAAGAAAAGAAAAAAAAACAAATATGTAAAATATAAAAACTAAAATATTTATATGTAATAAAAATGATCATGGATGGCCACCAATGATTTAATAAAGTTAATGTATTAAAAACTTTTAATGAAGTTAAAAAATATTAATAATTTTTTAATAGATATAGTTTTTTTGAAAATATTATTTCATTGTTTTTTAAGAATATTACGTTTTAAAAAATAAAAATAAAAAATATATTTGTTCACCTTTAATTTTTAAAATAAGTCTTCCTTATACAATAACATGTGATAGTGTTAAAATATTATAAAACTTAAAACATAACTAGTAATGCAATTAATTATATAATTTTTATTAACAAAAACATTAATGGTTTATGATAGTATTTTAAAATATTAATAGAAAGTTTGATGATTTAAGAATACATGGCAAAAAATTATTCTTTAAGTATTTTTAGGTTGTACTTAGTCAGTAATAATATAATCTTGTGTTTCTCATGTAAAAGCTTTCATATGATAATGTTTGTTTTTTTTTATGTTTTTGATAATTTTATTGTTATGTAGCGACCTTTGAAAGGTGAGTCTATAAATTTGATCTCCACGAGATGAGTATAAGTTCGACATTTGAAAAGGTGAGCTTATAAACTCGACCTCCAAAAGGTGATCTATAAACCTGACCTTCGAAAGGTGAGTCTATAAACTTGACTCCGAAAGGTGACTCTAGAAACCTGACCTCCGAAAGGTGAGTCTATAAATCTGACTTCCGAAAATTGACTTTATAAACCTATTTTCAAATGACAAATCAATGAAATCGATTTCAAAAAGCGTGTAATTCTCAATCGGCCTCCGAATGACAAATTAATGAAAGGGTGAAATCAACTTCCGTAACCCTCAATCATTCTCCGAATGGAAAATCAATAAAACTAACTTATGAAAGGGTGTAACCCTTAATCGGCCTCCGAATGTCAAATCAATGAAACCTACTTCCGAAAGCGTATAACCCTCAATCGACCTCCGAAAGGGTATAACCCTCAATCGCCTCTGAAGGGCAAATTAATAAAATCGACTTCCAAAAGAATGTAACCCTCTATTGGTCACCGAAAGAAATCATCCGTCGAATGATATATCCAGAAAGCTAAAAAAAAAGCACTAAAAGCAAATAAAACTATGTGTAAAGGAGACATAACGTTTAAAATAGCTTAAATAAACGGGGAAAAGAGGCCTAACAAGCCTTCACACCTATTCAGCTTGAGGTTGAGGGGGCTTGTATCCTCTCATGGGTATGGAGGATGTGCATATACTAAAGTGGACTGCTTCTTCCTGCACCTCCATAGTCTAAAGAAATTTACCATTTAACCCTTTTGTAAAATAATTGTATTCCATAATACCCTTCACCTTCATTTACACCCTTCACATTGCTTCTTCCTCCACTTTGCCTCTGCACCCCATTCGAACTTCGCCTCTCTGCACCCCATTTGAACTCCACCGACGGCGGCTGCACCTTCACCTCTATTGCCAGAGCTCGTACCTCACTTTGGCACTGCAGATCTACTCGTGGTTGACGTTCATTGCACCTTGGTTGTTGAGCTGGTTCTCCATTCACGTCCTGCACCTTGCTTCACGGTTTTCACGTTCCGCATCATGGTAACCTTCACTTCCACCATTTTAACACTCATTCAAGTAATTGAAAAGAAGGTAAGCATCCTTGTAAGTTGAATTTTACATTGTAGTGGTAGTTATGGTGGATTGGTGGAGGAGGACGACGGTGGTGGCATTTTTTTTCACTGTTAAACTGTTATACGGTTTGTACAAACCGTAGAACAGTAGAAATGTTCTACTGTTGTTTTACGGTTTGTACAAAATCGTAAATCATTCAGAATTTCGAGTGACTTACAGTTGGTACAAACTGTATAAACATTTCTACTATTTTACAGTTTGTACAAACCGTAAATCACTTGAAATTTCGAATGATTTACGATTTGTACAAACCGTAAAACAGTAGAAATATTATACTGTTCTACGGTTTGTACAGTAAAAATGAGGTGGTTCATATTTTTTGGGCTCCATAGCCCATGCCAAATACCTCAATGAAATGGAAAATGGATAAAATTTTAATTACTAATCAAAGTATCTCAATGCTAAATTCGAAATATTTAATCAAATATGAGAGTTATGTACAATTAATTTCATATCTTGATAGTAAATTGGAAATATTTGACCAAATCATGTATATCCATATTAATTAATATTAGGACTGGGTAAAATAATGATAGTAAATTGGAAATATTTGACCAAATCATGAATATCCATATTAATTAATATCAGGACTGGGTAAAATAATAATAGGTTAGGATTCTGACCTTGAAAACATGGAAGGAAAATTATACATACAAGATTACTTTAATATTAAAATAACTTAAATTTTGACTAGTCAAGAATAATTTAAATACCTCAATAAAAAAAAGTAAGTATGATATATGATAAATGTATTTGTTGCGTAGAACTTATGTTTAAAAAAAAATGTTATTTATACTTTTTTGTTGTTTATTTGTTTATTAAGAAAACACTTTCTGGATTTTCTGGTTCCTGATAAATTTTAGTATACAGTGAAAATAAAAGTTTTCAAATGAACATTTTAGATGATACCATGTTAGAACTCTTTTCTTATGAATATTAACAAAAGTCATCAATATAAGGAAATATATCTAATGAAAAGTGCACTACTGAAAAAAATAGAATGTAATTCAGGATCTCGTATGCATAGTGATATTTAATAAGATTATTTTTAGTATATAAACATTTTACATTTCTATTTTATTTTTAGTTATATTTTAAAATTAATTTATAATAATACATGATTAAATTATCTCATTTAATGTATATATTTTTATATTTCTATTTTATAATTAATTATACTTTGAAATTTTGAAAAATTATAAATATGTACTAGTCATATATTAAAACTAACTGCATTTATATTGATAATACTATGATTCACTGACTTATTCTAACATTATAACATACTAAAAATCACTTATTAGTACTATTATTTATGTAACTACCATTATTTTTTATTTTCTTATAAAATATTGAAAATAAGGAGTGTCATTTTTCTAGTAGGGTAAATAATCAATTTTAATACTTATTATCAATATTAATACTTAGTAGACATCAGTACTTTGTGTATAAACTATAAACCACATTTTTAATCATTAAATAACTAATAAAGAAAAACATGTTCAGAAATCTTACAGATAAATATTGATAAAGAAAATTAATCACTATACATTTGTATAAAAAGAAAATGTTGAAGAAATCAACTTCTAAAATGAACTTGTGTAAAATGTTGAAAAAAAGTAGTTTAAATTAGTGTTTCTACTCCTCTCTATTCTGATTGTTGGATCACAATCTTTTTTTTTTTTTTATCTGTCTATAGATTTATTAGGTCTGGAAACAAGAAGAGTTATAAAATTATAGAATTATTTATAACAGTGTGTCTGTAACTCTTTAATATATTTTTTAATATACATCTAATTTAGCTAATCGTCAATGGTTGAAAAGTAGTGATCTTGACTATAGGCAAAAAGATTTCCTAGTTCAAAATCATATTATTGGATAAATTTGCTAGTAGCAAGTCTAACTTTGTGTTTAGCAATGGTACCATCACAATTAAGCTTAAATTTAAAAATTTACTTACAATTGATAGGTATTTTTTTTGAGGAAGATGAATAACATCCCAAGAGCTACATTATAAAAGATCTAAAAAATATTGACAAGGTTGTTGTGAACAAATATATAAAATAAAAAACCTAAGAGATATTAGTTTGTTGTGAACAGATCAAACCTCAGAGATATTAGTTTGTTGTGAACAGATCTAGAAAATGGAAGAATAAACATGACACATTTTATGCGAAATGAAATTCCAAGCTTTATAAAAATATAGGATGAATAAGAAACAACATTTATTAGAGACAGAGGAGTTTTGTTTCCAGTGTCAAATTCTCCCAAGCAAACATGTTTTGCAAAAAGAAAAATTCATTGCCTATTTAGATTATTGAAAAACAAAAAACATGGATTAGAGTTCTTAGACAAAAAAGAATTAATATCTAAGGCAAGTTGTTTTAGTTTGTTAGGACATCTAAACAAGGAGTGTGTCGCTGATAATAATCTACACGAGTGACTTTTCTACTTGATGTAGGAATGCGTGTAACATTTTTATATAAAGCAATTAAGATTGACATTTTCCCTTTTTAAAGTTTCATATTTCATTCCATATAGTTATGCAAGTTCAAAGTTAGCTCTTCTATGTTTAAGTTTATGGTTGGAATTTAATATAATTTCTCATTAAAGGCATCCTCTATGTGATCCTCTGGCGCTCTGTAATTGTTGGTATATCAACAATAGTTGTAATGATCACTTAGTTTTAGTTGATAACTGGTGGTGTAATCTGTTCATTTGCATTGATCTCCTCTGATCCTAACAGGGCAAGTCTTGCACTGACTCCCACACTAGTACCTATGCAACATAATGATGACGATGACAGATGGAACTTCTCTCAACTACTCAAGATCATTTTGTCTACCAATAGATTGAGGAAATCCTGCATACATTCTAGTTCACAAAGTCCATTTTCTCTCTTCCTATGAAGTTGAGATATCATACCATGAAGATAAAAAATACAGTTTGAGAGTTGGACTTTGAGAGTTGACTCTAAAAAATTATCTCCGTTATCTTTCTCATCTTTATCCTTTAAATAATCACTTTGTAATTTTTTTATTTTTAGAGGATCATAGGAGTTAACATCAAACACTCAAGAGTTTGAGGTTACTTGATTGTCATGGTCAAAGTCTATACTGATTATATGTGTGTCTAAAGTTCTCTTCTATTTCAGAGTTGTTATTTGATAATGATTTTATTTTTTTTAAAGATTTTGATCAATTGAATTTTTTTTAATATTTAAGATGTAATTTCGGATAATTAGTATGAAAATACTTTATTTATGTCGGATAATTAAAATGAAAATACTTTCTTGTCTTTATTCAATTATAACATTAATTATTTCGCTTTTTACTAAACTGTGTTTACTGTCACGTCTTTGTGCTGATTCTAATATTTTATTGTTTAATACGTCTATGATACAAATTAAGTTATTAGATCTGAAAAAAAACATTGCTTATATAATTTTCATTCAAATAATTATTTTATTTCATATTATTGTTTATATATTACTAAATAGGAATTATTTGAAAATGTGATAAGTAAAGGGTGACTCTAAATGTTATGTGAAAAGGTAACTAATTTAACTAACCATTTAAAGAAGAAGAAATAAGTAGGAAAATTTGTGTCTTTATTGTAATTTTAAAAAAATCTAGAATGAGTTTAATTTTATTCCATAAAAGTTTTTGATTGCAAACAAGTTATGTTTTACCTGTATAATTAAATTTTTATTTCTCCATTTTGAAAAAGTCTTGTTTTGAATAAATAATTTTAAATATTTTTCCTATTAAATTCATATTCAAAATATATGACTTAGATTTAATTAATTTGTATCATAGTTTAATTTATATTATAATCATGTTGAAGTCATATACAATAAATACGGTAATAAAATCTAAAATTTAGTTTGATTTGTTTTAAGATTAAAGTCATGTGTTAAATATGATTTCTGTTGTTGTACTTTATTTTTTTTATTTATTGTTATTTACCATCTTGCTGGCAAAGTACTTTAGCAGAAATCTTTTTGCTGAGCCCTTTTGCACAAGGACTTCTTCCAGTTTTAAATGAAATGTATATTTGAGTATTTATTTTTTTAAATAGCAATGAAACATGATTTATTTTTTTTAAATAGCAATGAAACATGATTTATGTTTTTTTAATTAAAGTCATGATATGTATCACTTCCATTCTACGTGCACGACTTTAATTTAATTATAAAATAATAAAAGTCATATTATCATATATGATTTTAGTTTAAAAAATATTACAAAGAGTCTTTGTTATGAACAAATTTAATGTAAAAAAATCACAATTACAGAATGTACTTACAATATGACTTAAACAAGTATATCACAAAACTTAATCAAATCAAAGTTGTACATATTGAAATGACCTTGACAGTAAAAACAAATTTCTATAATATCATGTGATTTTCAAATAGATACATTTTGATTTTTGTACAGTCTTCCTTGAAAAACAATTAGCTTGAAACCAACAATTTGGATTTAGATTACTGATACGAAAAGGTAATAATTATTTCTATAATTATAGGGTTTTAAAATTTTATATATTTTCTATAATACTATATAATATTATAATGTGTTATATAATCAATTTGAAATTATACATATACATATATATATATATATATATATATATATATATATATATATAATATTATATGATTTTACATACTTTTACGTAATTGATATTTATTTTGTATAGTCTATAAAGTTTATATAATATGTTATAGTTATATTACACAATTATATAATTTTATGTACTTTTAATAATTTGTATAGTTTTTTTATAACTTATATAATTTTAATATTTTCTATAATTTCATTATATAAATTATATAGTTTTATAATTTGATAAATTTATTGCATAAATTATATAATTTATATTATTTTATAGTTTATTTTTTAATAGATTTATAAATCTTAATAGATAAATTTCATAATATTTTCATAAATTATTTTAATTTAATAAAACTTATTATAACATAAACTTATGCAAAATAATTTAGTTTTCAAAATTGAAAAAAATTTAAATATAAATTTTACTTATCTATAATGTTAATAATTTTATGTAATTTATAGCATAATTATAAATTTATAATTTTATATAAATTGTAAATCTATATATATTTATGTAGCTTATGTATGGTTCATATTTATATAGTTATACGATTGATATATTACTTATAATTCCATAGTTCTATAATTTATATAAGTTAATAATTTAATCAATATACAAATTTGTATATATTTTAAAAAATTATAATATAATATTATTAAATTATATATTTTATGTAATTCGAAGTATAAAAGATCCTTCTCAGTTTCCACCTCCTCTCTAAATATATAAATATATTAGACATCTTTTTGTGTCTTTAGGTTTAATCCTATTCCTAAATTAGGGCATATTGTAAACCTAAACCCTAAATACATGAAACATGTTTGAATTTAAAAATAAAATCTAGCCAAAAAAATGGAATTTAAATTTTTTTCTCTTCCAAAATAAGTTTTTAGAATGGAATAGTTGAATAAGTTCTAATTTAATATTTTCAAGGAATAAATGGATTATACATATAGAAGAATAATTAAGAGACACTCTGCTTTGGAACACACCTCTTCTCCTCAAAATACAAAATACAATGTAGGGATAGCAAAATCAAAGTAATTGCACACACTCCTAACAATGCTATCTACTTATAATTGAAATCATAATCATATTTTAGTGGGAGTTCAAAGACATGAATAATTTTTTATTTATTTATTTAGAAGCATAACATAAAGGAGAGGAAGTAGAAATTATGAAAGAGAGGAAGACGGAATAGCGGATCTTAAAATATTGACTAGACTAATGTAGCAAGATCGAGAAACTATTTAAGACAAAATTCGGAATGATGAAGAATTAAGAAAAATCGTGGAGGATTAAAAGTTTTAGAGCGCATGACACTTATATACTAGAAAAAGAAAAACTACATTTCAAAGGTCGATTAATTCTATTAGCCTCTTCTCACTGGTTACCCAGGTTGATGCAGAAATTTCATCCTACACTGGGGACACTCTCAATCATTATATTGAAAAAAAATAAAAATAAATATCACCAATTTTGTGGCTGATTGCATGATTTGTCAGAGAAATAAGTATGATGCATGTTCTTCACAAGGTTTGTTAAAACCTTTACCAATTCTAAAAGTAATATAGAAAGAGATCATCATGGATTTCATTGTTAGATTACCCAAGTCATTTTCGTTTAATTCATTTTCGATTAATTCTAGAAGTAAGTAAGAATCTTAAGTTTTACTTTTAATTCATTTTCGTCAGTTATTTATTTATTTTATATTAATTCTCAAATTTCTAAATATTTAGTGTATCATTTTTCTTATTTTGTTTTCTGAAGCCTATTTAAAACGATGATAATGATGCTTCCTAATAAAACATAACATTCAGTAACACTTTTATTCAATAAATTTTAGCAATTTAAAGTTATTTCATACATTTAGTTTCTTAACTTTTCACATGTACCTTGTGCAAAGACACAATACTAAAATAGACCATCTCTATGTCCCTTTCAGAAACATCATGAATTAATCCTCTCACCAAACACATTTGGGACAAACATTCCCAAGATAACTTTACAATTCCCAGCATTACAATCTTCAAAAGGGAGAAAAGAAGAATGATAATCTTAAAATATATGAAACAAATACAAAGAAAACTGCATTTTTCAATTAACAGTAGGAATAATGAGTGGCAGCCGCTGAGATGATAGTCCACAGTCAGTTTGAATCAAGTCATTGAAGAAAAATATGCCGTGTATGCGGTCAATTTGTAATGCAACTAAAATAAGTTCACGATCAATTTGTAATACAACTAAAATAAGTTCACGATCACGGCAAATTCACTAGTATCCTCTTTGGAAGTGCAGATAACTATGTAAAAACCCCACCAGAAAAAAAAAAGTAATTCCAAGTTTAACATACTCGTAAATGCTATATTGCAGTTCACAGCTTTAAGAAAAGACAGCTCTCCTCATAAAATCATCTAATTTTTTTGAAAGAGATGCATATACAAATTCTAGAACTAGCTTGATGTTAATTCATTTCTCAAGCTCAAGCCAAACAAGCATAAAACTATTAGGAGATTAGTAAACTGTCATATTTCCTTTCAAATGGCAAAAACATGAAACTGTCATCTAATTTTTTTGAAAGAGATGCATATACAAATTCTAGAACTAGCTTGATGTTAATTCATTTCTCAAGCTCAAGCCAAACAAGCATAAAACTATTAGGAGATTAGTAAACTGTCATATTTCCTTTCAAATGGCAAAAACATGAAACTGCAATCACAGGTGTAAAAAACTAGTAACCTAAATAATAAAAATGTGTAGGCTGATAGCACAGCTCATTCTAACTTTATAGGTACATAAATTGAAATTGGAACTTTCCCATTCACAGACAACAATATCTTTATTGTCCCTTCTGTTTTTTAATAGATGTCAAGACACACTATTTTATATCAAACAAGTCACACCTAGATTACAAAAACAAATACAAGACAATGGAAAGCCAAGAAATGAAGAAAAAATGAACTTACTATGAAAGAAGCATTGACAAAATGACAACTGCAGCAGCTTACCATTCTTTTAATGAGAATATAATACAGAAATTCAGGTTCAGGTTAAGACTTGATCTATTCGGTAGCTTAAGTAGTGTAGTACATGCCACTTAAACGGCTCATGACCTAAAGAGAGTAGGTGTTTATAGATCATTCTTGCTCGCAGTTCATTTTTGAGGATGTGGTATGAAATTATTTATTGAAAAATAGGATAGAATTGATATCTAAGAACATGAGTGGATAACCATGTATCTAGAAATCTAAGATAGTCTTTAGTATCTTTTATTCTGAAATTACTATTAGAAGGATGCAACTGTTATCCAAAAATGCACTAAACTATGCAAATAAGACCCACAATCTAATCTATACACCAAGGTGGAATTTCAAGAAACATCATCATCAAAAAGAACTTTATAAAACCGTTTTCTTTCTTCAGGGTCAAACAACCCTCCCACCTTACTATCTCCACCATTACTATCAACATCATCAACTTCGTGACTTCTCCTTCTACCCTTTGCACCATCTACACTAATCAATGGACCTCCTAACTTCCTCCTCTTTTCCACATTGAGGAGGCGCCGCCTCTGATTGTCCTCATGAAGCCCCTCCTGCATCAACTCCCCAAACTTCTCCTTCACAACCACTAAAGGATCCTTATCCACAAGCTGAGACCCGACATAAGCCTCTCTAAGAAGTACAGTGTAAATCTTATACTTATTGGAAACATAGAAAATCCCAGGGTGCTTCAGCAGCAACACATTCAACCTATCAGGCAAAAGAAACTCCTTCCTAAAATGCCCCAACTTCACAATGGATGCTTTCTTCCAAAGAGTCAAAGACAACAACTCATGCACCAAACCAACGTTCCTCTTCTCCATCTCCTTCGACCCCTCCACCAAACCTCTAGGATCCGAATACGGCGAAATGTAAGGAATTTCGTCAAATTCACGAAATTTCTCCCAGGATTTAACCCAACTGGAGGGCAAGGAACACGAAAAGTGTGGAGGTGTACCGAGCTTCACCGCGGAGGCTTCCACGGCGGAGACTGCGAGGTCAGGGTCCCAATGCAGCAACTCAATGGCCATGGAGCTCCTCCTGCCGCTCTCGTTGACAACACGGAACAAATTAGGGTAGTTGGGTAGTATCCTGATTACGTAATCGTCGGGGAAGCCAAAAGCGCGTTTGAATTCGTTGATTTTAAGGACGGTGAGCCTTTTGCGGAGGGTTAGCATGAGGAGCTTGGCCAAGCGGCGAGCGAAGAGGGGTTGGAGGGAGTCGATGAGGGAGTGTTCCTGTGCGACGAGGTTCATCATGCGTTTGGTGAGGCCGCAGCGGTTATCGTTGATTTGGAAGCAGCACGGGTACTTAGACAGCCAGTTGAGGGCTTTGCCCTGGAGATCGAGGGTTTTGAATTTCTTCTGAAGGGTTTCAATGGGGATTTCGTTGTTGGGGTAGCGGAGAATGATGTTCTTTATCTGGTTATTCACCACCCATCGTCGATTGCGTGAGAGTGCTGATTCTAACTCTGCTTCCTTCTTCATCGACCACAGAGACAATCTTCTTCGGACCAAACACCATTGTTCTACCAAAGACACCCTGCACTCCAGATTATTAGAGATTCCTATTCTCAACATTGAACTCAAAATCAAGAAATGGAAGCAAACTCTATAGCCTTTAACAGAATAGCATTTGATTCCATGCCATCCAAGAATCAAATCACCATTTCATTCATGTCTGAATATGGTTTCTTTCCCATTTACTAATGTTGTTGTAAAGTTAGCTTGTGAATATCACCTTTTAAATGAATTTACACACTTTTACATAATTTAGATTTATTTTATATAGTCCATAAAGTTTATACAATTGCTATACAATATTTTATATAATTAGATAATTTTATGTATTTTTTAATAATATATAGTTTTTTTTTATAATTTTAGTATTTTATAAAACTTCATTATATAAATTATGTAGTTTTATAATTTGATAAGTTTATTACATAAATTATATAATTTATATTATTTTATAGTTTATTTTTTAATAAATTTATAAGTCTTAATATATAAATTTCATAATATATTTTTATAAATTATTTTAATTTAATAAAATTTAGTATAACATAAACTTATACAATAAATTTAGTTTTCAAAATTGAAAAGAACTAAATATAATTTTATTTATCTATAATGTTAGTAATTTATTGTATAATTATAAATTTATAATTTTATATAAATTATAAATGCATATATAATCATGTAGCTTATGCATGGTTCATATTTATATAGTTATATGATTGATATATTACTTATAATTTCATAATTCTATAATTTATATAAGTTAATAATTTAATCAATATACAAATTTGTATATATTTAAAAAAATTATAATATAATATTAGTACATTATATATTTTATGTAATTAGATGTATGGAAGATCCTTGGGGATCAGATCAGTTTCCACCTCCTCTCTAAATATATAAATATATTTATTACTGTGAAAACATTTTTTTATGCCTGTTAACAAAGCTGTTAGAAAATAAAAAAATTATGACATTTTGAAAATCTAAGAAGAGAATACATGAATCAGGTTTGAATTTAAAAAATAAAATGTAGCAGACAAAAAGTGGTATTTAAATATATTTTTTCCCTCACAAAATAAGTTTTTAAAATTGAATACTTAAATAAACCCTAGTTTAGTTTTCTCAAGAAATAAATGAATCTTACAGTGAAGAAGAATTAAGACAGACCCTCATTTTGGAACACCTTCTTCAAATACAAACCCAAACCCAGAGTGATTGCACACAGTGGAATCCCTCATCAAACGCAACCACTCTCACTTTTCTCCTTAGTTCCTTCTTTACTTCTTCTCCACATTGCTTCACCCTTGTGCGACAAGTATCCTTCAGCAGAAAATGAGTCCCACAAAGATCGAACCCGAAGAGTTTGAAGGGGAAATAACCGGCACAACCGACTACTTTTTCGTGAAGATTGGCGAGGCCGTTCCGTTGAAAAGCTCCGACTTCAATTTCGACGTGGAAACCCTCCCCTTGCAGGCTCTCACACTCTCTGAACGCTTTCGCCTCACTTTTGTTGCTCATTCTTCGGGTAATCTGAATATGTGTTTTCAGTTAAACACAATTGTTGTTGTGTGCTCAGTTTGAATGTTATTTACTTTTAGTTGGTGTGATTTAGGTTTTTTCGTTGCGAAGACAAAGGACCTTATTGATTCCGCAAAAGAGTTTAAAGAGAAGGGCAACGGCTCTCCCGTGGAGCGACTGAGTCTCGTGGATGTTCCTATTGGGAGGGTTCGCTCATTGGCTCTTTCCACTGATAACTTGACACTGGCTGCTGTGGCTTCTGTCTCCGGAGACATTTGGTTTTACTCTGTTGAAAGTTTTTTGAATAAGGTACATTATTTTCTGAGTTTATTTAGAGACTATTTCATAGTAAATGTACTCTTGATATTGATTTTCTTCAATCAAGCAACTGAGTTTGTGAATATTTTAGAATACTGAATGTGCTAACCAGTTTAAAATAATTTTTAATATTATTATTGGAGCAGAAACTAATTAAACTGTTGATTGTAAAAAATAAATAAAACAAACTGGATGACTATGTGTGAAACAACACAGACAATCTTAACCATTAAACATAGGCAATTAGTGTTATTTTTGAACAACTAAACCTTTCCATAACATGTTTGGTCAGTAGATCCTTGGAAATGTCATTAACTACCTTTGCAAGCTTGTAAATCTCTTACATGGTAATGGTTTGCATTGCTGCTATTTTTCTAATCTTCCATTTTAAACTTTTAAACTATAATTTTTCTCTTTCTTAAGCTTTATTACTTGATGAATGATTACAAGATGATTTTTCATTATCTCCTCTTAGTATTCATGTTGATCTACCTGTACCTTGATTACTATCAATCCTGTAGAAACTCGTTTAGGGAATGGATGACTGACTGACTGACTTTGTGTTGAGAGTATTAGTGACAAAATAGATCACAATGGATGGTACTATTTTGGTACCATATTAAGAAGAGAAAATGATGAATTGTGTGTTTTTGTGTAAACATACCAGTATTCTTTCTTATAATGAAGAAGAGATACAAAAATAAGGAGCAAAATCAATATCTAATAATTAAAAAATATTTAGTACGATATTTTCCTCTCAAATCATATCATACCTACCTGTTTAATGTAATTATATCATATATCTAACATAATCAAATCATATTCCCAACACTTTGGAAATTCATTCCCTGTGACAAGTAACTTGGAGTATGTCTCAGATAAGAATGGAGAAGCTAATACAGCATCAAAATTCATCAGTTTAGCCTGTTATTTATGTTATATTTCCTGTTTAGTCTTTTGTTTTTGAAAGTGGGTGATGTTTCTCATGTCAAATTCAGGGAGGGCCATTTTTGAAAGATTTTTCTTTTAGTTTGGTGGTTTCCTCACTGCTTAATTGGCTATCTGTATTCCACAAATCTTCTATTCCTAATTTTTGCAATGTTAAGATCTTTCACTCTCTCTGTTCTAATATAGAAAGTGTTTGAGCGTATCCTCGATTCTATCCTTTCCCGCCATAGTCTTTAATGGTAAAGACTTTGGTCTCTTATCCTTTTGGGTGTTTTGTTTAAATCTTATACTTGAATTTAGAGATAATAAAAATCAGTTTGTTGTTGTAAAACCTTTTGGTTGATATCGGTATCAAATATTTCGAAACTTCTATATCACGTGTGCTTTCGTCAAACTTCCTAATTGTGTTATAAATAATTGGTGAATATGAGAAAAAAGTAATACGCAATACTGAAAAAAAAAACTCACTAGTTTCTCTTAAACATAAAGGACACATTTTTTTTTTCCAATCATTTCCTTCTAATGATTATCTCCTGTTATTACCCACTGTTCTATTTCTTTAACAACAACAAAATATTCTTGTCCCACTAGGCGAGATCAGTTACATGGATTAAGTGATGTCTCAATTAATGACTAAAATTTCAAAAATGTTATAACCATGAGGTTCCTCTTGACAGCTTCTTTTAGTGCGCCCCCCTTTTTGGCTCTCTGTATCTTCTTCGTAGGATTAAAATTTCCCATCTCCTATTTGTAGGATTAAAATTTGTGTAATCTACTAGTCTCATCGAGTCCTCTTCTGACCTTTTTGTACATGAATGTAGATTATTTTTACCATCTTTTCTTTACTTGGTGCTACACCAATATCTCCTCATATACAGTCATTTCCCTTAGAGTTTGAAATTGGGTTTAAATCAACTTTACAAATTTGGCTTGTAAGAGGTTTGCACCCTACTTGTATACTTTGATTCGGTGATAATATTGAATAATGAGACATCCCTTTGATGCCAATAATTGAATATCTTGAGTTTAGGACTAGACATTTACATGGGGTCTAATAGTGGGTGAGAAAATAGATTTAAAAATAACCGTAGATATAGATTCTAATGCCATCTTAGAATTTGGGATTGAAAGTAACTCCATCTTATAAAACTTATTTGTAAGATGAAGTTTGTATCTACATATGCACTATAATTTGTTAATATCTCTAGCATGTGTGGTTTTCAACAGCTTCTTATCTTTTCTCGTGTGCATCTTAGCACTTTTATTTTTGTCACTCTCACTTTCCTCTTGTCCTTGAAATAAAAGGTATAAATATTAGGAAAATACAAATGTATAAATTGTATGCTTTATATCTTTATTTAAAATACAATTTGTATGCTTGAATTATTTTATACCTAATTAACTTTAATATATATATATATATATATATATATATATATATATATATATATATTT
>Ga0209700_102208_pt1 | contig 39912 bp, 19 predicted proteins | sample SiratroredBW_FD_187528 | JGI IMG/M metagenome (GOLD analysis project Ga0209700, IMG submission 187528) | Root nodule microbial communities of legume samples collected from California, USA - Siratro red BW (SPAdes) (version 2) | ecosystem: Host-associated > Plants > Roots > Nodule | place: USA...
ATATATATATATATAAACATACATATATAGATAGAGAGATATATATTAGAGAGAACAGCTTACAACTTACGTAAAAGAAGCTTAACCCTATTTCTTTCCAATTAAAGAAACAACCTACACATGAGCCTTCTTTAGATGAATTTCTTCGATAAACACTTAACGAATAAAATAAATAAATTTGCATAAACTAAAATTAGTTTATACATAAGCTCATTCTAGAAGCTTTCTTATATTAGATTCTCCAGAAGCTGAATTTTAACTTGTGCATTAGTTAATTTGAACTTAGAGAAACTTATTTTATTTTTGCTTCCTATATTCTTTTGATATGAATGTTTACTTATTCAATAAGCACGTAAGTAAGTTGGTTACCCAACGTTTATCCCAAACATACCCATAGTTCACCATCCCATGATGCTAAGATTGTATTATTTCGTATTTATATTTTACAATTTGTAATTTGCACAAGGTTTTCACTGCCATGAGCGATCTGGATCTCAGTTGCAATTTGGTGAGATTGGGTGACATCACAGTGCAAGCTCATAGGATAGCTGGGAGCTTGCAACCAAACCACCTGAAATAGTTCATTGAGGACTTTGACCTGCTACCAGTTTTGCAACCCAAAATACCCAGGTTCTGAACCCCAAATTGGCATGTTTTACCCCCATTTTCAACCATTCCAAGCTGAAAACTCCATCAATGCTGAATCTCTTTCCCATCCATCTACATCTTTTCCATGGTTGTTCTCCTCTGCACCTTCGTTTGCTGAGTTTGCTGGCTGGTTCACTTGTTCACCTGTCTTTTGCTGGCAGCTGGGTGTTCTGGTTTCCTATTCTCTTCAAAAGTCTAGATCCCTGGGTATAGGGAAAACCCAGCTGCCGCTGAACTGAACTGAAATGTCCTCTTTCCTTATTTATGTTATTATCTGTGTTTGAGTTTTTGAATTTTGTAGGATCCTACAATCATTGCTAAGATCCCAAGATCTCCCAATACAAGTAAAATTTCGCTGTTAACTACCTTGCAATATATTCCTCCTTAGTTTCTGTTTTATTTAATTTGCTCAGATTTTCATGTATTATCTGCTGTAATTTTAGAAGTTAGAAATGCACATTGTTCCTACGAAGTCCCATGGCTCAAACAAGCTCAACAAGTAAAAACAGAAGATTAATTTCTTGTTTTGTTGAAGAATGAGAGAAACTTCTGTAAACTAGATGGGAAATTTCATTAGGTCTAGACCTTACAGAAAAACCAGTTAATAAATGTGACAAGAGATTGAAACTGACAAGCAGTTACACTGACATACCACTTCTTCACAACTTAGAAATGTACATAGAAGCATGATTAAGTTAATTATCTGAGATTGACTTACATTATCTAGACTAGGTCTGGTTTTGTTTGTTGATTGTTGAACCCATGGTGTTTTCTAAACGATGTAACAGATTGGATTTTCTGAAATATACACTCAAGTGACTCCATTCAATCAAAGTAGGAGTTGATATTTAGTTATTAATCTTCAACAATATAATTAAAACTTCCACGAGTGCCTGTGCAAAGCAAATGCTACTTGTGTGTATCATGTGAAAGAGAAAGTACCTGATATTCCTGAAAATATATAAATCCTGTACAGATTGAGAAGAAAGTCCATGCTATCTGAAACATAGGAACAATAAGAATTGCATCAAACAATGACAGCCCTTCATTCAACCTGGTCATCTGCACAAATTAAACGGATTGGGTTAGCATTCGCATTTGTCATCACTTAACTTCAAAGAATTGAAAAAGTGAAATAAAAAATCACTACCCAAGAAAAAACCTTACCCAAAATCCAGCAGTACTAAAAAATAAAAGAAGCATGGAATATGTGAACCAGCTATGCAACTGATAACCATTGGACATAGCCAGTCGTAATAGGTTAGAACTGCAAAAAAGTAAACATTAGGTCCAAAGTACATGGCTATTGTGTCATTAAGCATGGCAACGTGTTGGAGTAGCTCACTTACAGCGATTTAGCAAACAACACTGAGCATGAACCCACGGCACCCGAAACTACGGCATATGAGAAGGGCAGTAGCATGCTCCAATAGGGTCTGAGGTCATGTCCTGATACTGCGAGCAGAAGTTCTCCTCTCCTGCATACTCCACGTGTTAATTACAAAGAAGAACAACCGTTTCATTAAACTAGCAACGAATATTTAAATCCTATAAATTACTTGTAGATGGAGTGATGCAACGCAACAATTGAGATCAAAGCTAGAAGGTATAGAAGGAATGCAATATTGGTATATTTTTCCGTCAACTGCTCTGGCGTATAAACTGAAAAGCAAGTACTTAACCAAAATTAGTTTGCAACACTGAAATCTATTTAAAGGATTTGTAAATTGCGTGTAGAGTACATACATGACATTCTTATTCATAATAAAGAAGAGATTCAACAATAGGGAATAAAATCAATAATTAATAATGAGAAATATTTGCTAAAATATTTCCCTATACTATATAATTTTTCCCTTTTTTTTAATATAATCAAATCATATCTTTATACTCCCCTCAAGCTAGAACATGTGTATCATGAGTCAAACTTATTACTAATGTGATCAACACAAGACCCGTCCAGAGTTTTAACGAACATGTCAGTGAATTGATTGCTGGAGTTAACAAAGTTAATAATGTTAAATCTTCAAGCATCAGTTTGGTGCAAGTGTGTGAAGATGACTTGCCAGGAGCTTGTGGCATATGGCGACATAACACAGAACACAAAAACTGGGCCGCATCACTTCTGAAATGTCCAAGGATTGGGCTGCTTCCAGCCCAAGCTAAGGTGTGTGACACTGTGTCATGCACGCACCCATAGCACGTCAGAAGTGAGGAAATAGCTTTCCATTGATGTGTTCGAGCTTCATAGATTGTGACTCAAACAGCGTAGTGGTTGCCATAAAAGGACAGCTTCAATCATAGTCGCATTAGAGTCAGAGGATGTAGCAGCTGCCGGAGAGTAAACTATGCTCAAAGGATGCTGCAGTGGCTGCTAGAGTGCAAAAAAATGTTCGGGGAATGCAGTGGCTTCCGGAGAGCAAAAGGGGTCAGAAGAACAAGAACTATTAGAGAGCAAAAAATGCTTGAAGGGCATAGCAGCTACCAAGGAGAAAAAATGGTCAAAGGCAAGACAATTGCAGGAGAGCAAAAATGTGCAGCAACTGCAAGAGAGCACAGACAGTGTGTTGGATATCAAGAGCAAAAAATGCTCAGAGAATGTGGGGATTGCCAAAAAGCAAAAGTGCTAGAAGGGTGCAGAGGCTGCTGGCGAGCAAAAATGCTCGAAAGACACAGCGAGTGCCAGAAAGCACAGTGGCTGCAGGAGAGCAAAAATGCTGCATCGAATATTGTTTACCCGCGAGTGAAAGAGTGACACAGTCAGGGTCAATGCGTCCAGGAAAAAGTCATGACCAAACAACGAATTAGTGACAAAACAGGCCCCGGAGGATGGTATCTCTCTGATACCATATTGAAAGGATTACTTATAATTGTGTGTAGTATACACGTTTTTTACAATGAAGAAGATATACAATTAGAAGGATAAAATCAATAATTAATAATGCGAAATATTTGCTAATATATTTCCCTATTTGATGTAATCAAATGACTTCATATTTCCCTATTTAATGTAATCAAATCATATCTTCAAGAAAATTGACTTATAATATGATTCAATTGCTTAACATTCAGTAAGCATAGAGAACATATTAAACAAAAAATCAAATTAAGTTGCCACATATAAAAGCCTAGCATAAAATGCTTCTTACCTTTTCGACATACAAAGCCTAGTTACCGTTTACCAAATTAACAATTTATTTATTTGATTGCAAATAATACTTAATACCGTAACCTATCAGCTTCCTATTAATTAACATTGTTTCCACACGTATACTTAGAAGAGTAAAGGTTTAATTGAACTAGACAAATGTTACATACCTGGCGATTGGTGATTGCCAAAAGCAACTAGAAAAACATTTCCAAGAACAATGAAAGCAGTCGCAACCAGTACCCTGATGAAAGTCCACCAATTAACCCACAAGAATTCTCATCACTAAAATAGAGTTGGTGAAAAAAGCAAAGTTAAGCGTCTCAGTTCAAATTTAACATACTTGACTGTCACCATTTTATTCAGGACAAAGTAAGCGAAGGCAATGTTAGATACAAACTGAACAGAACCAAGTGCGGCAAGAAGTGACTGCACATCACATAGAAGATTAAGAATAAGTAATCACAATAAGTGGAAATACATCATCAAAATCAAGCAAAAGAAATTGCAAACTTTACTACATCCAACCAAACAAAAGAAGTACAAGACTACTACATACTATCATAAAACTACACAATATGTTACTGAACAAAAAATCCCAATGACATCATGGAAAACGTACCTGAGCAGCATATCCAAAGGAAATGAAATTAAGGCAATTTCCAAGAAAGAAAAATACGATACCTGCAATGAAAGCTAAAATCAGGAACCAGCCACCCAGATAAAAGGAGCAAAACCCATATAAAAATGCCATTGGAATATACCAATTCTCCAACTCTGGAAATATATAATAGGCTTCAAAGTCATCTTTCCGTTTACCCCATCACTTCCATGTAAATGTCTTTCTCTCTGCAAAAGAAAAATAAAATTTAGGTTTCCTAAATAATTTGATACCGCAAATTGCAACTTTCGAGAAATAGTAGTACATATTGCAGGTTAATATTGACACTCAAAGATGTAATATGTCACGAAACTAAACAACTCTTAAACTCAGAATCAGATGGAATTATATATAAGTTTCAGTGCTTCAATATAATAACTTAAGTCCCTAACCCAAAAAAGCATGCATACAATATCCAAAACAATTATGTAACAAGATACAGATGAATACAAAAAAGATACACGAATATCACTTCAGTAAATATTTATCAAGTCAGCTAAAATCTGAAAAGGAATACAATAGCAAAGTTAAAATAGACAGAAACATGACTATAGTAAAAATAGACGTACTTAACAAACGGTTCCAACCATAAAAAATACTTCAGACATACCTCATTATGCCCTAATTTGAGAAGATTGGTCCCAAAGTTTATTGCAATACTTCCAAAGAGGTTGATGAAAGCTCCAACAATCCACTCCCCCATGAATAAAATGGTGTTGCACCACGAAGGAGAAACCACATGCAGCAGAAAAAAAATTTCCGGCACTCCGTCTATCAGATGTTAGTTCTCAAACTCTGCACACCATGTAAAATACGGGTAGAAAGGAAAACAGCCTTTCTTCTAGACACCAAGAGTCAGGACAACAATACTCCTGTGTCACCACCAAACACAAAAATCAAACAACCAAATCAAAATCCACATCTTCAACAATATTATTAACTACTAATACTTCGGAGATCTATGTGTAAAATTAATGAAGCTTATAAAGGGGTGAAGGGAATAAAGGGATAGCACGAAATACATAAACTTCCATCAGAAAACACAAGCCCAATAGATTCAACTTCACCCCATAAAAAGTAAGACTATTTTTTGTGCACTGAAAAAAAAAATAACTTTCCTTTTACAAGGGAACACAAAATCTAACCAATTGAGGGAATAATGAAACAATGTAACTCCCTCGATCTTCGGATCTTTCAGCATTTCATTGAGACAAAACAATCAAAAGGAAAGAAAAACCAAAAATGCAGCTCCTAACCTTGAAGAACCCAGATCTGCTATGTTTGCAAGAAAATTGAACCCGCAAGACCGATCCAACTAAACCATTGCAGAAAACAAAATTAAAAAATTGAATTGAAGTCAAAATGCAATGTGTAGGAGGGTACATTGGGAAGCGCGAAAGCATGAGAAGGGTGGTTGATTACCTGAGAGACAATTAATCAATTCCCTCTTCTGTTGGAACAGAAAATTGAAAGTGCAAGGTTGGACGCGTGGGTTGAACGGGAATAGAGAAGGAAAAGTAGATTCAGAGGGAAGGGAAATAAAAATAAAAATTATAATTATAATAATAAGGGTTAAAACAACTATACAAACTGAAATTGTGGATAAAAAGAAAAAACGGTATTATTATTATTATATGAATAAAATGAAATAGGAAGGGAAGTGGGACTTTTGTTTTCTTGGTCCAAAATGAAGGGGGGAGATTTGTCCATACGTTCCAGAAGTGAAAGGACGAGAAAGAAAGGAAAAAGAAAAGTAAAGGAAAGAAAATTATGAAAAATAAAAAATAATAAAGAAAGAAAGAGAGAGGAAGTTGTCCGGTCGAGGTCATTAAAGAGACAGCGTGAGACTTGAGCGACCGCTGTTACCGCCGTCTTATAATTCGGTCAAAGGGGCGTTGGACATAACTTGCCAACATGCATAATCATTTTAATAATCAATCTAGTTTAACTTTCAAATTTTACACTTCGTAAATATATTATATATTATCGACTTAAAGTTTTTGTTAGGATTGGAAAATAGTTCTAACATATGTAAGTTTTTCATTGAATATTTCAGTATACAATGGTGAGGTGAGATTGCGTATAAACTTTTCCCTCAAATATTTCTGCGTACAATGGGGTTGGAGTTATCTTGGCCAAACTTCTAACTAATATTAAACAATGTTTTTAACTTAATATATATTTAGAAGGTATTTTTGGTTCTAAAATTCGGATAATTCTAGTTTTGTTCCACTAATTTAAAAAAATCTCTCAAAATTAAAAAATAATACTTCAATTCCTCAGTACTAAAACGGTATTATTTCAAAATTGGGAACTAAGAGAAGTATTTCAAATTTTAGGACTAAAATTATCATTATTCTTAATTTTTGGGACTAAAACATAACTAAACCTACTTTATTTTCAGAAAAATTATAAGTACTTTTAATGATAACTAACACTTTGAACCCCATAAAATAGGAATATTTTAGTTTGGTACTTATTTGATTTGATTTTTATCGTTCTTAAAATTTTATTTTTCTTAAATTTTCTTTTGGCCTAATTACGTTTTTGTACCATTAAACTTTAATATTTTTGTGAACTTTGTGTCTTTACTTTTATTTTTCCTGTCCTACTATATAAGTTAAAAAATAAATGCATTTTTTACTATTCAATTAATTAGCAAATAATATATACGACATAATCAATAAAATAAGGGAAACATTATATGCTAGCATTATCATATAATATCAAATTTATAAAAGATTATTTTCTCATTTCATAACTCATGTCCTAACTAATTCAATATGTCCTAATAATTTTTATAATTGTCTTATTGCATATTCTTAAATCTTTATTGGTACTCAAGTTACCTATTATCTCAATCAATACTATCATTATCTCTTTTAATTGAACCCAAATATTCTTAAAACATGTTATTTCTCATTCTTTTAATAATGGATCTTTGGAACACACCACAAAGAATCATTAGATTCAAAAAATCTAAAAGTATTAGAGGCTTATGTCAAGATTCGACAATCATGGAAGATTTCAAAATTTACAACATTGAACACATGGAAGATTGTCTATCCTAAAAAGTGAAATATAATAGATTACAAAGTAAATCTTAATATTCACACAACCTACTCTTAAGCATTGTATGCTTGTTTTAGTACGATTAATACAACATATATATAATTGTTAAAAAATGTTTGGCCTTCACCTATACAAAAAGTGCTCTATAGAAAAATGTTAATATAAAGTTAAATATCTTTATAAAAGAACTAACACAAAGGACAAAAACTAAAGCATTACGTCACAAAATAATCTTTTTATAACTCTTACAAATAAGCTATTACATGCTTATGAAGCCTGATGACAATTTGTTTAACGGATGAGCATACATGTGATCATATAAGCCTTTAATCTTTTATTAGCTTCTTAGTGCTTAGGAAAAATTGTCTTCTATACAATATAGAAAGAGAATGTGTCATTTGTAAATTGTTAAAAGATGTTTGATTTTTTTTTACTCATTTTGAGAGTGATTTGGAAGATATCTACCCACCAAAAAGAGAATGAAGACACCATCATAAAGGTGGACATGAGAAATGGAGTAAGAGATTCATGCCTTTACATGAAAAGAAGGATTTGATTCGTCAACTTCTAAGGTTAAGGCAATGGTCTAAAAGTGTTGAACAATATTATAAAGAGATGGAAATAGTTGTTATCAAATGTGACTTGGAGGACAATGTAAGAGAAAAATGACTATATTTTAAAATGGCCTAAACAAACACATCAAAGAGGAGGTAAAATTGTTGCACCATTATTCTTTGAAGGAAAATTTCCAACAAGCTCCCATGGTGGAAAATTAGATAGAAAGGGGATATGTTTTTGAAAAATACACCACTTGAAATGCTTCAACTAAGGTTAAGAAGGAAGAGGAAAAGGCAGATCAAGGTAAGTATTCTAAACTCTCTCATTCTTCTTCCTTAAAAGGATTTTAAAAACTCTTTCTCTTTAAAGAGTATAAAAATGCTTCTGCTTCACCTTCTAAAATCCTTCACTTTTCATCTTCTTCTTGAAAAAACAAAACTTCTTCTTCATCTTTTTCATCCAAACCCAATTTTCAAGAAAGCATAGGAAAAATGAAATTTTTTAAATATTTTGGTTATGGCCATATTGCTTTAGATTGTGCAAACAAAAGGGTTGGGTTGTTAAAAGATGATGAAAAAGTAAGTTTACTACATTCTTCATCTTCTTCTTATAAATGTTAGCACCAAGACATGTTAAGTTATTTGATGAAGCCAACAATATGATGAAGTCTACAATGATCAAACATAGCAAAATGGATTACTTGAAGCCATCATGGACCTTAATGGAGTTTTGGTCTAAGACTTAGGTTGGGTGTGTATGTGAGAGTGTGATTTTGGTATAAAACCATGAGTTGCATAAGATATCACTCAAAGTAAGCTCCAAAATTAACAAATGAGGTTTAACATATTTTGAAAAACATATTTTAAAGAGTAAATCAATAAACTATTTTTCAGAATACAACTTACTGGATTTTATAAGTCATAGAAAAATCAATCAATTGAATGATTGATACAATCGATTGAGTTTTTGACAATTTTAAAAAACTAGTTTTCTTATAAATTGGTTGAGCACAAATTTTTGACTTACAAAAAACATTCTTAAGATTTTTGAGCGATCAATTGTGATTTCTCTAAGAGAGAAACACGTGGTTTCACCTTGAGAACTCATTACATTCGATTTTCTTCAAGAAGAACCTCAAGAACTTTAATCTTGGAGCTTTGAATTGAGTGGGTTTAGTGCAACACTGGTTTTGCACCACAACTAAGTCTTCTATAATGTTCTTAAACCATTTGTATTTTGTTGTGTATAGAAGCACTTTTGTTTTGTACTATCTTTGATAATTCTTGTATTGTGAGTGTTTCAGGTTACATTTTGTCGTGGGTTTGTGATCTATAACAGTGAGGTTTGTACCCATATTACATAGGGTCTTGTAATTGGGTTTGTGCAGTGGGTTTCTGCATTGTTTTGACTTATTGTGGGGTACAATAGGTTGTTTGTTGTTGGGAGCAGTGGTATCTTGCGGGAAGCAAGGTGTTTTGTATTGTGTGAACTAATCTTGTTGATCTTTATAGTGAAACTATTTGCTAGTTGGCAGAGGACTAGACGTAGCCCTTGAGGAAGGGTGAACTAGTATAATTCTTGGTGTTCTTGATATCTCTTTCTCTCTTCTTGAACTCTTCTTTATATACTTGTTATCGCGCTTACTTAATTGTTCATTGCTCTCAATTGATTGTTCATTCTGCTTTAGTTATTATGTATTTTCTGGAATTGTTATTTCATTTGTATAATTGACTGAATATGTTTTTGATTATATTTGAGTGCTTTCTGTTATCTGTAATCACTATTTGATGGATTGAATTTTGGGAACTTGTTTTCTTGAATTATTTGTTGTTTCTTGTTCTGTCTTTAATCTGGATTATCTTGCTGTGTGAGTGCTCTTCAATTTACTATCAATATTGTTCTTCTGATCACTTTTGGGCAATCTTGATCTATGATTCTATTCAACAAATTACTTCTATTTTTAAATATGGTGTTTTTACTATTTCTTGACTGAATTGATTTACATTCTGTTTTAACTTGACTGCTTACTATTTCTGAGTGTTACTTTGATACTAGACTGCAGAGTAAACCAAAATAAAGTTAGTGAATTGCCAGAAAATCAATCAATTGAACCAGAAATTTAATCGATTGAATCTGGAGTTGGTGTAGAAATAATCAATTATGAACTGCCAAGAGAGTAGAGAGTGCCCAAAAGTCTTTCATTAGACAATGTCATTGGTCAAGTTTTGAAAGGAATATCAACTAAAAGATCCTTAAATCATTTGTGTGAGCACATGACTTTTGTATCACAAGTGTAAAATATGTTTTGGCCAAGTTCAAGAGGGGCGTGAATTGAACACTTGAAAACTTTTCGCAAACTGTTTGGAGAATGAATTATTTTTATAAAGATGATATGTAAAGCAAACAAAAAAGGTTCAAAAACAGTTTCAACGCAATACCAGTCAACCAAATACAATAAACTAAGACTAGAATGCAGTTCTTGAAAACACAGTGTACAATAAAAACAGTTCTTGAAAATTAATTCAAGAAATCAAAGAATTATATCAGATTCAAGTTTGTAATGAATTACTGGTTAAAGAACTTTTTATCAAACAATACAAACTATGTTTACTGTATGAAAGCTGTCTTTAATCAACAATTGTGAAAGATTAACTTTTCTGGAAAGCTGACTGATGAACAGTGAACCCAGTAAGTTGCGAAAACAACAGATTTACAGCAAACTAATATACTACTTATTAATCAAATTCAAATCTGTCAAGAGTAGATTGTGTTATATGTTTTCAGAAGTTACTTAAAATGTTTCCAGAAAGTTGATGAAATTAATCAGTTAGCAATGTTTAACCAATTCTGAAAAATTCAAGAAACAGAACAAGATTTAACAAGAATAGTCAAGAGAGAGATCAAGACACAAGGATTTATCCTGGTTTACCTTTTCTCAAGGGCTACATCCAGTCCCTTACTCCACAATAAGGATTTCCACTATAAAAAGATCAAACTAGACCAGTTTACAGAAAAACAACCACTTGCTACCCGCAAGAATAAATTGCTCCCCTCAGCAAACAATTTGCTTAACCTACAATAGAACCCAGAACTATACAAACTCCACTGTATATTCCAGAAAACCCCTTGCTAATCCCCTCAGCAAGTTACAACCTGTACAGAACCCACTATACAACCAGAATGACCAACCTAGGTAACTCACAATAGAATAAACTTCAGTACAATGAAAAAATTATCATAAACTCAACAAAACAAGCACTTCTATACAATAGATTACAAAAGGTAATGAAGAAAGGGTATAGAAGGCTTAGTCTGATGATTAGATCAGTGATGAAACTGTCTAAGTCAACTCAAAGCTCCAGTAGTAATCCAAAAAACAATTCTTGATGAAAATGATTGATTGATCTTGATCAGTAGACAAGAAGGCGCTTTTTCTCTCTTTGAAAACTCAATGTTCTTGCTCAGAAAAATGTTTAGAATGCTTTCGTATTTGTTTTCTAAAACGCACCAACTATTTATAGACAATTGTCTTAGAAATCAATTGATGGTTTTGTCAACAGCCAATTGTTTTTCTCGAGTTAGTTAAAACAGTTATTCAAAATGCAAGTTCTGATTTTAATGATTTTTCAAATCCTTTGTTAAATCAGAAAACACTCATAGAGCTTATCCTTGATTAAGATTGCATGTATCATTGATTTGAACTCAAACTTAACACACAACGCACACTCCTAGGTTTTAGACCGAGCTCTTCAATCTTCAGGAAATCTTCTTGCATTCCATATATGATCACATGGTCTTGAACTTCTTCACATGGTTGGCTTCATCAAATCTTCCCAGCAACCCACTGGTGCTAACAACAAGTGGAACCCTAAACTATAGCTGATGCACTAAAGGACAACAACTGGATCAATGCAATGCATGAAGTACTAAATTAATTCACAAGGAATGAAGTTTAGACACTAGTTCCCAGATCGAAGCAGATGAATGCAATTGGAACCAAATGGGTATTCAAGAACAAATTGGATGAACAAGGAGTCATTGTGAGGAACAAAGCTAGATTGGTTACAAAAGGTTACAATCAAGAAGAGGGAATAGACTTTGGAGAAACTTATACGCCCGTGGCTAGATTGGAGGCAGTGAGGCTACTATTGGCATATGCTTGTATGAATGGATTCAAATTACACCAGATGGATGTCAAGAGTGCTTTCCTTAATGGATATATTGATGAAGAAGTCTGTGTGAGTCAACCTCCTGGATTTTAAGACCACAACTACCCAGATCATGTCTTCAAGCTCAAGAAAGCATTATATGTAAAACAAGTTTAGGCCTAGTTCAAGAGGGGGTGAATTGAACTTTCAAAACTTTTTGCAAAAAGTGGAAAGTATTAAAGATTGAACAAAATTTCTTTATTGAAACTACTGAAAAATGATATTAAGAAGTGCACTACAAAAGATCAATAGATTCCAAATCAGAATCAATCACTTGAAATAACTCACAGAACTTGAAACAACAATAAGCAATTTATTGGAATCACAAAAGCAATCAACTGAATATAATGTACACAATCAAAAACTTTAGAAATAATAAATTCATAGCTAGAAACAATAACCAGTTAAAAAAATTGACTAATGCCTGAAAGTAAACCAAATCAATCAAGAAACAATCAATTAGTAAAAATATCAAATACAAAGGCAGAAGCAATTTGTTGAATAGAAATGTGTTTCAGAACTTCCCAAAAACAATCAGATAAATAGTTTTGACAGTAAACTGAAGATTACTCACACACCAAGAAAATTCAGATTAATAAACAGAACCAAAACAATAAATGTTTCACGAAACCAGATTTCCAGAAATTCAATTAATTACGTAGTGAGAACTTGTATCGAAAAGCACTCAAGTAATCAATAACAAATTCAGTCAATTATACAAAAGAAATAACAGTTTCAGAAAACTCAAGGAAATACCAGCAGATCAAATAGTCAATTACGCACGAAGAATAATTAATTGAGCGAGCAACAACAGATATGAAAAGTGATCAAGAAGAGAAAAAGATAGATCAAGAACACAAAGATTTTATACTGGTTCACCCTTCCTTAAGGGCTACGTCTAGTCTTTTGCCAACAAGCAAAGAGTTCCACTAAAAAAGATCACAAAGATCAGTTCACACAATACAAAACACTTGCAACCTGCAAGATACCACTACTCCCAGCAATAAACAACCTACTGCACCTCGCAACAGTTGTACAAACAATGCAAAACCCTTCTTCACAAACCCAATTACAAACCCTATGCAATATGGGTAATCAAATCGCTCACAATACAAGAAAATTCAATTCAGAACGAACACTTAAGTAGTTCTACACAAAATAGATTACAAAAAGGATTAAGAATAGTGTAGAAGACATAGCTTAGGTTTAGAACCACTATTGCACGAAACCCACTCAACGCAAGGCTCCAAGATTCACGTTCTTGAGGTTTTTCTTGAAGAAATTAGAATGTAACTAGTTCTCAAGGTGTACACACATTTTTCTCTCTATGAAAAATCACAATTGATTGCTTAATTCACTTAGGTACTTATGAAAACACATGTTTGTCCTTATATAAGAAAACTAGTTTTTAAATCTGTCAAAAACTCAATCGATTGTGTTAATCGTTCAATCGATTATTTTTTTGTGACTTATAAGAAAATCCAAGAAGTTGATTTTTGAAAAACAATTTACGGATTCGGTGTTGACAACTTTAAAAATGTTTTTCAAAATTTGTAAACTTCATTTGTTAAGCAAAATAAATTGGAGCTCACTTCTAGTGATATCTCATGCAACTCATGGTTTTATACCAAAACCTCACTCTCTCAAACACACCCAACCTATCTCTTAGACCAAAACTCCATCAAGTTCCATGATGACTTCAAGTAATCACCTTTGCTAGCTTTGATCCATTTAGACTTCATCATATTGTTGGCTTCTTCAAATCACTTAGCAAGCCTTGGTGCTAACATTATATGGTTTGAAGCAAGCACCTCGACAGTGGTATGAGAGGTTGAGTAATTTCTTGCTTTCTTAAGACTATGAGAGAGGAAAAAAAGATAAGACTTTATTCATTAATAAAGCATGTATTGATATTATTCTTGTGCGAGTTTATGTTGATGACATTATATTTGGTGCAATTGATGAAAATTTGTGTGACCAATTTGTTAAAGCTATGCAGGGAGAATTTGAGATGTCCATGATTGGAGAACTCAATTATTTCCTAGGATTGCAAGCAATTCCAACATGGAACTTTTCTTAGTCAATCCAAGTACTGTATAAAATTATTGAAGAAATTTGATATGGAAAACTGCAAGGAGGCAGCTACACCTATTGCTAGTGGATGCTATTTGCATACTGATGAGAAAGGAGCTAATGTTGATCAAACTAAATATAAAGGACTGATTGGATCACTTCTCTATCTTATTGCAAGCAGACCAGATATAATGTTTAGCATGTGTCTTTGCACAAGATATCAAGCAAATCCCAAGGAATCACATTTCATGGAAGTAGAAAGAATTCTAAAATATTTGAAAGGAACTACAAAAGTTGGTTTATGGTATCCCAGTGAAGTATCTTTAAATTTAGTAGGTTATTCTGACTCAGATTTTGCAGGCTGTAAACTTGATAGGAAGATCACAAGTACAACCTGCCATTTACTAAGATCCAGTTTAATATCTTGGCATAGTAAGAAGCAGGAGTGTGTGGCTCTTTCAATAACGAAAGCAGAATACATAGTTGTTGGAAGCTGTCGTGCTCAGAGCTTATGGATCAAACAACAACTAAGTGATTTCAGTCTAAAACTTACTAAAATTCCATTACTGTGTGACAATGCTAGTGCAATAAATTTAACAAAGAATCATGTGCAACACTGTAGAACTAAACACAATGAAATACGAGACCATGTAAATAATGGTGATTGTGTAATTTAATTTGTTGGTTATGAGAAACAACTTGCTGTTTTTTTTTTTCGCTAAGCCTCTTAATAAAGAAAGATTTAATTTTTCTGAGAAATGAATTGGGCATAATCGATTTTAAATACGTGAATTAAATCAGTTAAGGTTTATTGAGTCTTAGCTAATTTTATGGGTACATGGTATAGGCAATTAGAGTATCCATTGCATTTAAACTCTTAATTCATTTAAATATATTGTATCTGATTGAGAATGCAAGTATTAATTCATTATTGTTTAACCTGCTGGCATGTACTAAATTTAAATCTTCTTGGCAATATGATCCATTGATTAACTCAAGCTGGAGAAAGAGCATTGGGAAGGAGCTCGTTCTGAATCAACTGAACTAGTCAAAGAGAAGTTTGAATGGACTATGACGACTAAATGCACGAACTTTACATGTGAAGAGGGAGAAGATATGCAGCGCCACTTGGCATCAACTCATTGGAAGTCAACAGTTAGAAAGCTTATGACAGATTCTCATAAGCTAAGTATCTCTACTCAATTTGTTAATTGTAGAATCTCAACAAACTGCAAAGCTATTTTTTCCTATTGTCAATCAATAGCTTTGAACTGCATTTGTTTGTTTGTGTACATTCGGGTCTTCAAATACTGTGTTAGCATGCATTAAAAAACACGCCACAACATATTGCATACTAGCTCGTTTTGTGTCCAAAGAAAGTCCCCATCTTCATACCTTATCTTCGAAATATGGCCTCATGTTCAAATCCTAGAAAAAGAACAAAAAAGGCTTTTATCAAGCGAGCAAGTTCTGAAGACAACAATGAAACGGACTATCTAGAGAGATGGTTTGTTGGGAACCAAGAGAGTATTGATGATTACAACCAGCGATACAGCAGGAAAGCCATTATAAGTCGTAAGTTCTTGAGCATGGAGTGGCTCAAAATAGAAAAACTTAATGAAGTAAGAGATATTCTAAAATTTTAGAAGTTGGAAAGGTTTCTGAAAATGTCTGGAAATACTTATCCAGACCTGGCGAAGGTTTTTCTTACTAATATGTGGTATGATGATGATACAATCTACTCCCAAGTGAAAGGAGTAGATATGGCGATAAATGATGAAGTCTGGCTGGCAGTTGCAAGATTGAGGAATAATGGTATTGTTGTTAGTAGAGGAAACACTTCTGAACTGGGCGACTTCAACAAAGTCCAGTTTTATAAGTCTTGCTTAAGGAATCAAAACACTGCTTCAAGGAGATTCTCTGTTGGAGGTCTGGCAGCTACGCTAAGAATCCTGGCCTACATAGTGATCTGGCTTCTCACACTGAGAGTATTCAACCATGTTGTTTTAACTGAGGAGGACTTAATCCTGATGTATTGTTTCATGACTAAAACCAAGGAAAATTGGGTGAATGTTATAAGAGAGCATATTTTCAAGATCAACAAAAAGCTAGAGTATCGTATTCCATATGTTGTGCTGATTTCCAGTTTTATTGAGTTCTTTGAGATTGATGTCGAAGAAGAGGTAGTAGAGGAAGTCAAGGCTCTGAATCAAATCTCTTCCATCACTCTGAACAAAATTTGGTTAAAGAAAGTGAATAATAGAAAATGGGTCTGTAAGGCAGATGAAGATAATGCGTTTCAAGAAGAAGAAGGAATTGACACAAGTGCTATCAATGCAGAGGCTACTGCTGAAGCTAGAATGAACTATGAACAATTTGCTAATATGGGTGAGACTCCTACAACACCAGGACAAGAAACCTTTTCAAGGTTTAAGGAAATGATGGTCAATCAGTTACACACCATGGAAAGTGATAATAGAAGTCACCATCAATATTGCAAGATACACTTCTAGTTCATTGAGAATCAAGTTGAAGACATTCAATCAAAGATTGGGATGATGTTCTCTGGATCAGACGACTAGGGTGTCTATTGCAAATCTTGTTGGTCCATTCTCTTCCTTTTGATGAATTCAAAGGGGGAGAAGTATGTGTGTTGTCTCTTGCATTAAAATGTCTAGGATGGTGTCTTTCTCATGATATCGTTGTGTGCTGATTTTAGTTGTGTGCTTTTGGGTTTTGTTTTATTTCTTCTGCTACTGCTGATGTACTAATGTTGGGCTATCCAGCTTTGTTGTTCTATTGTTTGTCTATTCTAAATTAGGTCTAATGATGAGTAGCGAACTATGGGGGAGCATTAACGTGACGATTGGATAAATTGGTTTGGAAAATCTGAAGAAAAATAATTAACTATTTTTCAGTTCAATCAGTTTAATTTTACTCTGAACCTATTGAGATTACAGATTTTTAATCAACTATTTTAAAGTGCAGTTTGTGCAGGTCATACTTAATGCAACTCAACACACACTTGGTTGTCTTCATCAAATTGGGCGAGATTGTTAACACCAAGACATGCTAAGTTATTTGATGAAGCCAACAATATGATGAAGTTTACAATGATCAAAACTAGTGAAATGGATTACTTGAAGCCGTCATGGAGCTTGATGGAGTTTTGGTCTAGGACGTAGGTTGGGTGTGTGTGAGAGAGTGGTTGTGGTATAAGACCATGACTTGCATAAGATATCACTCAAAGTAAGCTCCAAAATCTATTTTGATTAATAAAAGAGGTTTAACATATTTTTAAAAGCATATTTTAAAGAGTGAATTAGTAAACTGTTTTCCATAATACAACTTACTGGATTTTATAAGTCACAGAAAATCAATCAATTGAATGATTGATATAATCGATTGAGTATTTGACAGTTTTAAAAACCAATTTTCTTATAAATTGGTTGAGCACAAATTTTTGACTTACAAAAAACATTCTTAAGATTTTTGAGCGATCAATTATGATTTTCTAAGAGAGAGACATGTGCTTTCTCCTTGAGAAATCATTACATTCGATTTTCTTCAAGAAGAACCTCAAGAACTTTAATCTTAGAGCTTTGAATTGAGTGGGTTTAGTGCAACACTGGTTTTTTAACCAGAGCTAAGTCTTCTATATTGTTCTTAAACCATTTGTATTTTGTTGTGTATAGAAGCACTTCTATTTTGTACTATCTTTGATAATTCTTGTACTGTGAGTGTTTCGGGTTACATTTTGCAGTGGGTTTGTGATTTGTAATAGTAATGTTTGTACCTAGATTACATAGGGTCTTGTAATTGGGTTTGTGCAGTGGGTTTCTGCATTGTTTTGACTTGTTGTGGGGTACAATAGGTTGTTTGTTGTTGGGAGCAGTGATTTCTTGCAGGGAGCAAGGTGTTTTGTATTGTGTGAATTGATCTTGTTGATCTTTACAGTGAAACTCTTTACTAGTTTGCAGAGGGCTAGACGTAGCCCTTGAGGAAGGGTGAACCAATATAATTCTTGGTGTTTTTTATCTCTATTGCTCTCTTCTTGAATGCTTCTTTATACTTGTTGTCGTGCTTACATAATTGTTCATTGTTCTCAGTTGATTGTTCATTCTGCTGTAGTTATTTTGTATTTTTTGGAACCGTTATTTTATTTGTATAATTGACTGAATTTGTTCTTGATTATTTTTGAGTGCTTTCTGTTATTTGTAATCATTATTTAATTGATTGAATTTATGGGAACCTGTTTTCTTGAATTAATTGTTGTTTCTTGTTCTATCTTTAATCTAGACCATCTTACCGTGTGAGTGATCTTCAATTTACTCTCAATGTTGTTCTTCTGATCACTTTTGGGTAGTTTTGATCTGTGATTCTATTCAAGAAATTGCTTTCATTTTTAAATATGGTTTTTTACTGTTTCTTGACTGAATTGATTTACATTCTGTTTTAAATTGACTGCTTTCTGTTTTTGAGTGTTATTTTGATTATCTCTGAACTGCTTGATTGTGTGCACTGTATATAGTTGATTGCTTCTGTGATACTAGGAAATTGCTAATTGTTGTTTCAGTTCTATGAGTTATTTCAATTGAGTGATTCTGAGATGGAATTTATTGATCTTTTGTTGTGCACCTCTTAATATCATTTATCAGTATTTTCAAGAAAGAAATTTCATTCAAATTTTAATACTCTGCATTTTCACGAAAAAGTTTTGAAAGTTCAATTCTCCCCCTCTTGAACTCGGCCTAAGCTTGTTTGTGAATAAACCTTTAAGTGATAAAGAGTGTGATTTATTAATGGTTAGACCCATGGTTGGGCATGCCAAAAAATATTTGAAACAAACTCAAAGAAAAAATATTTTTCATTCAAGGTGCCTAATCATGAATAGAAAATGTACTCTTATTGTTGATGGAGGAATTTATAGTAATGTAACAAGTCAAAGGATGGTGGACGAACTTAAGCTTTCCACCATTCCTTATTCAAAACCGTACAAGTTACAATGGTTAAATGAAGATGGAGAACTTCAAGTGACCAAACAAGTTCTTGTATCCTTTTCCATTTTAAAATTTCGTGATGAATTATGTGATGTTATGCCTATGGAAACAAGCCATTTGTTATTAGGAAGACCATGGAAAAATGATATAAATGTCATACATCATGAGATTGCTAATACTTACTTTTTACTATGCATGGGGCATAAGATGACATTAAAATCATTATCGCATAAAGAATAGGATAAGGATCTAATCTAAATGATAAAAAAAGAGAGAAAAAGAAAAGAAAGAAGTGGAACCCATATGTGATAGTTTGATCCTAAACAAAGAAAGTTCCACTTTATCAAACAATGTACTCACTATAAGACAATCTATGGACTTTTCAATTCCTAAACATTTAGTTTTATTTTCTACTGTTATTACTTTTTTCCTTACATATTACAAGGTGCAGGGGAATATTGGAGATAAAATTTCTAAAAGAGGGAATGAAAATACATCCTAGGCTTCTTGATCATTTCATGACCCAAGTTATACAAGGGAATGAAGGAGTTTCAATAGCCATATATTATTGAAGAGAAGAAACCTTTGTTACTCTAAGAAGTGGTCTTCCTCTTTTCTCTAATTCTCTCTAAAATTCTACTTTCCTTCCTCATCAGACTAATGATCGAAGGCCACCCCTAGATTCCTAGTGTCTAGTAGAGTAAGAGTGTCAGATCATATTCTTGAACGGAGTAAGTTTATTTTCTACCTATCTTTCTCAGAGTCAATTTTAGGTCAATTTGGTTCCTAGTAGGGGTATTTTTCGTGTGTCCTCTAAGGCATCAGAATGAGTCCCTGCTAGTCCATTGCCCAAATATAGGTTAGGTTGCCCGTGATTTTAGGTTTTCAAAACTCTTCTGAGTATCTCTACTCTATACATGTAAGGGAAGCTAGTTTAAATGTTTTTAATAGTTATTGTAATTATTTGTTTTATTATATATGAATTGGACGAATTTGAATTAAATGGAATGAATGTTTATGTATAGTATGATGTAGTGTCAATGTTTGTGAATGATGTGGTGTGTGATCGATGCATAGTATCTTTGGGAAAGGAGATACCCGTGTTGTGATTGATTAGGATGTGTATTATTTGTAGATTTGTCTAGAAGGAGGTATCCTGAATCTAGTGGTAGATTGAAATCATATAAATGAAGATTACCACGTGGTGAGAGTCGAAGGAGGTTCATATGACTGTGCTACGGTGTAATAAAAAAGTCTTTTGGACTAGATCATAACGATTAACCCCATCATATGAGTTTGATGTGATTCATTTAAGGTTGAGGGTTGTGTGGATTTTAGAGCTGGGATTCATATGACAGGTGCAAACTTCTGAATTTTATTCAAAGCACGAGTGTCTTAGTACATGAGTCCGTGTATGTATGATAAGTTACGGTATAAATATGATAATGAAAATGTGATGTATGAGATGAATTATGAAAGCCTAATGTGTTGCAGGCTGGCTAGGATAGAAATTTAATTTAGATTATATACTTTTTAAACTATCTAGCTTACCCTTATTTTCGTGTAATGTTTGTTTTGTTTTTAAATTCCCAATGATTGTGTGTCAGACGTGAACAGAGGAGGTGTGACTCTTCAGAGAGCTGATGGAGAAAGTTTATTTTATTTTATGTTGTGACTATATGAAGATATTTTTATTAAATTTTATGTAGAGAAGTACATTTTGAACTGCTTTGATGAATGTATAGATATTTATAATCTTTATTATAGGATTTCTATGTAATATAGTTACTATTATATGAAAATATAGGATGTCACAATTATATTATTATTATTATTATTATTAATTGTCAACATCCAATTTTGTCTGGACAAATAAAATTAAAAAAATATAAAATTAAAAAATATAATAATAAAAAAGTAGATAATAAAAATATATAAATAATAATAAAAATAATAAATAGAAGAAATAATAATAAATAAATAATCTTTCAAATAGTCTAGAAAATTGAAATAGTTTATGTTTTAGTATTTTTAGGAAAATAATTATAATAAAAAAATAAAAAAGGGAAATTGACATTTTGTTTTAAGCCCAACCCATTAGGTGGGTCAAACATAAAAAACGAGAGGGGCCCTATACCCGGGTCTATGAAAACTTAGAAATAGAGGGATTATGTAGCAAGACTAGGGAGATGTACTTCCTTGTTAGTTATTGTGAAAACTCTAGCTAGAGTCTGTTCGCTTTATCTCATATCCATAACGATGTGCAGTGGAGTGAGCCAAAGCTCTGGTGACCTTTAATAAGAATTAGGAAAGTTATACTGTCTAAGCGTGCATTTACAGGCCTAGAACATGAACTTTATTAGGTCGAACCTTAATTAGGACACTAAGGGAGAATTTCTGCAGCTCAATAATCCATCGACTGTTCTTGAGTTATTGATTCAAAAAAATAATACTTCTTTTTTTAAAAACAAATATTCTCATTAAAAAAATATTATACTTTATAAAATAATTTTGAAAAATATAAAACCATTTTTCTTGTACATACTAATAAGCATTCACATGTACATACCGCTTATCGTGAATAGGTACCCCTTGAGGTACAAGCACACATTATTTTTCGTTATGCTTTAGTTATCATGTAAGCATCCACTCACATTTTATCCTCATACATTCATAGTAGTATGTATATAAGTTTTATAAACCTTTTGGCATTATCATACACAACATTCATCCATAAGTCATGCATACATACATTAGTTATTTTTTTTTATTTGCATTTCATATCCTGTCTTCATCTAATTCTTTAAAAATAAAAATAGAAAAAAAAGTAATAACGACAAAATTTCAATGACACACGTACGGAACTCGCGCAAATTGCAAAATTAAGAGCCCAAAACCGCATTTTAGAGCTACAAAATCGAATCTTAGGGACTAAACCATATCCTTAGAACTTGAAGCCGCGTGCTTAGAACCTCAATCCTCATCTGTAAACCCTTAAACCATATCTATAATTTGTGGTCGAGTATGGAAGCTAAAGATGAAAACTTAGGCCCAGTCTTAGTGGGTGTGAGTGAGTGTGATTGAAAGTGAAGGTACGTATGTGCAAAGCTTAGAAGAAACTCATTGGCACAATACAAAAATACTTAAAACAAGTAACAAAGCATAGCAAAAGCATTTTAGAAAACTCAGTTTTGAAAATTTAGTTTTCAATAGAAAATAAACCAATTTCATTTTAAAGAAATAGACTTATTCGATGTTTGCACCAAAATTGTCAAACTATTTTTTGAAAAATAGTTTTGGGTTTTTATGTTTTAAATACCTGGGACTTTTTGAGCTATTAAGGAATAACACACAAAGAAGAGAATTGTGTACAAGAGTGTCAATATTTTGAGAGAAAAAGACTGCTTGACTTTTCAAAGATTAAAAGTGGTTTTCTTGAAGAACAAAGATCTTGAAAATTGTACTGTGCCATTGGAATTCTTCAAGCCCTTGCGCAAATTCACCTTCATTGGAAAATTAGGGGGTTTCTTAACTCAACTCTTGAGCTTGTTTGATTCAACTATTGTGTTCTTGGCTTGTATAATTGTAATTTTTTAATTTAATTGGGTTTTGTTGATGCTACAGGGTTTAGCATGGTTGTAATCTGAATTGTTTGGGGCTGCAGGGTATTAGTTCTAAAATTTAGAGGTGTATTGTAATCTTGCAGGGTGCAAGAAGGGTTCTTGAGTATAATTGTGTACAATTGAGTGTTGTTAGTGGAATTGTTCTCTTGACCCTTCTCTCTACGTCTTTTAATCTCTTGATTACACTGTATTTTTGATTTGGAGTTTGTATTTATGTAATTGGATTTGAACAGTTATGGTTTCTACGTTTTTGTGCTACTGTGTGCCATTTAATTTTACTCTGCATCATTGGATTTGCTTCTTGAGTCTTTGTGAATTTATGTTCTTCTAATTGGTATTCCAACTGGTTTTCTGCATAATTAAAGGCAATTACTGAGTAGCTTCAAGCATGGTTGTATTCCCTTTGAAATTGAATTTAGTTTTCCTGTGTTTTTTTATTTCAGTTCCTTTTAATTTTTGATAAGGTGTTGTTATCTCTTAGTTTGATATTACGATTGGACTTTAGTCTTATGCATAATTGGTTTTATTCTTCATTTCAATTATTTGCTAGTTTTATTGTTGTGTCTGTGGTAAAACTTTGGCAATAACATTCTACTGAATATACTTAATATTAGTTTTGTACTTTTGTTCGTTTCAATTTTGCTAGTGCATAGCTAGTAGTTTGATGTGGCTTAACTCTTAGTTGGATATTATATTGCATTTTGGTTATTTGTGTTAACACCAAAGCTTGCTAAGTGAATTGCATGAAGTCATCATAGACCTTGATGGAGTGTTGGTCTAGAACTTAGGTTGGGTGTGTGTAAGTGGATTTTAATTCAAAACCATAAGTTGCATGGCACATCACTTAAAGTAACCTGTAAAATTTATTTTTGTTAACAAATAATTAAGTGGTTCTAAAATGAGGTTTAATAGATTTTGAAAAAATGAATTCGAAAGTAAAATCAGTTAACTGTTTTTCAGAAATCAACTTACTGGATTTTTTCTGTGTTACAAAAACAATCAATCGACTTAATGGTTGAAAACAATCGATTGAATTTTTGACATTTAAAAAAATCGGTTTTCTTATAAAAGGGTAGCACGTGATTTATGAGATACGAAAATATACCTAAGACATTTTATTGATCAATTGTGATTTTTTAAGAGAGAAAACAAGCGCAAACCGTGAGAACACATTCTACTTGCTTTTCAAATAAGAAAACCTCAAGAACTTCGAGCTTTGCCTTGAGTGGGTTTCATGTAATTCTTAGTTCTGCACCAAAGCTAAGTCTTCTACATTGTTCTTCATCCATTTGTAATCTGTATTTTTATAGAAGTAGTGTTGTTTTGGTTCTGATTTGATATCACTTGTATTGTGAGCGGTTTGGTTGCAAATTACACAGGGTTTGTGTTTTGTTACTGTGAGTTTGGTACCCATATTACATAAGGTTTGTAATTTGGGTTGTGCAGTAGGGTTCTACACTGTTTTACAACTATTGTGGGGGTGCAGTAGGCTGTGTGCTACGGGGTGCAGTGTTGACTTGCGGGGAGCAAGGGTTTTGTGTTGTATTGAACTGATCTTGGTGATCTTTTTAGTGAAACTCTTTGCTTGTTGGAAAAGGACTAGATGTAGCCCTTGAGAAAGGGTGAACCAGAATAAATCTTGGTGTTCTTGATCTCTCTTTCTCTCTTCTTAAACACTTTTTTATATTTGTTGTTGCTTGTTCAATTAATTGTTCTTCGTGCTTAATTGATTGTTCATTCTGCTAGTGTTATTTTTGTGTTCTTTGGAACTACTTAATATATCTGCTCAACTGATTGTATCTGTTCTTGATTCTTATTGAGTGTTTCCAGTTAACTGTACATGTTGTATAATTGATTGTATTTCTTGAAACTTGTTTTCTTGAATCAATTATTAGTTATGTTTCAATCTATTAATTATGGATTGGTTTTTTGTGTGTGACTTTCAGTTAACTATTTCTACTGTTTATCTGATTGTTTCTGGGCAGTAATATATTGTGTTTCTATTCAATTGTTCGCTTCCGCATTTGACTCTAGTGCTTTTTACTGATTGACTGATATGTGTGCTCTAGTCAATATATTGATTGTGTTTGTCTATTAATGGTTTCTTGACTAAACTGGTTCACACTCTGATTTCAGTTAATTACTTCTACTGTTTATTGTTTTTGGCTGTGACTTGATTGTTTCTGAATTGCTTTAGATTGTATACTCTATTCAATTGATTACCACTATGTTTTGGTAAACTGTTTCTTGCTAATTTTTAGTTCTGTGTGTTGTTTCAATTAATTGTTATTGATATGAAATTTATTTATCTTTTGTTGTGCACTTCAGAATAACACTTTTAGTAGTTTCAATGAAGAACTTTCATTCTATTCTTTAATACTTTCCATTTTTTGCAAAAAAATTTGAAAGTTCAATTCACCCCTTCTTGAACTCGACCTAAACTTGTTTTTCAATTTGCACTGCATTCTGCATATTTCTATCACTGTATTTTAATTCTATTGTGCCTATTGATCATCATTGTTTCAAATTCTCACTATTGCTGGTTCTGCTTGAAAATAAATCAGTTTATTTGTGCCTGAATCGATTCATTTTCTGTGTTACACCTTGCATCATTGATCTCAGAGATTCGTGAAAGCTTTCATTTTTTCGAAAAGTGTTTTTGGTACTTTCTAAAATAAAATTTTTTGTAAAGTTTAATTCACCTCCTCTCTTGAACTCAGCCTAAACATATTTTCAATTAGTATCAAGAGCTAAGTCTTGAAAGTTATTCAAGTTTTGATCCTATGGCTTCAAGTTTTGTCACGTATGGATACAACAATAGAGGAAGAATAATTGGATGTGGTGATATAGGAGTTAAAGGCAACTTGATCATACAAAATGTCCTGCTGATTGAAGGCCTAAAACACAATCTTTTAAGCATTAGCCAACTGTGTAAAAAAGGCCTGCAAGTCACGTTTCAACCAGAAATATGCCTCATCTCCAGTGCAGATCCCAGGCAGACTCAGCTTATTGGTAAAAGGGTTAACAATGTTTACGTGTTAGACATCAATTGCATAAATTCTGAAATCAATTACTTGCTTACTAAGAGTAATGAAACATGGTTATGACATAGACACATTGCTCACGTTCACATGCATCTTTTAAGTAGAATTGCACTAAGAATCTTGTAGTTGGTTTACCTAAATTCAAGTTTGAAAAGGACAAAGTTTGTGAAGCATGTCAAAAGGGAAAGCAAACCAAAAGTTCTTTTAAATAGAAAAATTTTGTTTTTACAACTAGACCTCTTGAACTGCTTCACATGGACTTATTTGGACTTCTAGAACCATGAGTAAGGGTGACAATTATTATGGTCTTATCATTATAAATGATTTCTCTAGGTTTACATCGACATTATTTATAGTGACTAAGGATGTTGCATTCGGTGTCTTTAAGAAACATGCAAAGATTATCCAAAATGAGAAAAACTGCACCATTGCTGTCGTAAAAACTGTTCATGGGTAGAATTTCAAAATGAAAGGTTTGAAAAGTTTTGTTAAAAAATTGGCATTCAACATAATTTTTCAGCTCCAAGAACTGCACAACAAAATGGAGTTGTGAAGAGGAAAAATAGAGCCTTGGAAGAGATTGGTAGAACTTTGTTAAATGAAACAAATCTTCCATTATATTTTAGGGCTAATGCAGGTAACACTGCTTGCTATATGCTGAACAGAGTTTTGATAAGGCCAATTTTAAAGAAAACCCCTTATGAGCTTTTCAAAAAAAGAAAAACCAAACATTTCCCATTTAAGAGTCTTTGGCTACAAGTGCTTCATTTTAAACAATGACAAGGATAATTTAGGTAAGTTTCATTCAGAGGCAGATGAAGGCATATTCTTAGGCTACTCATCACATAGCCATGCCTATAGAGCATACAATAAGAGAACTATGTTGATTGAAGAGACTGTGCATATAACCTTTGATGAGACTAACCAAAGCTACAGGAAGAGCCTAAAATTACAACTGATGATGGAGAAATAGAAAGCATTCAAAGACTAAAAGGTAGTGCAACAGATCAAGACTAAGAGAGAAAGGAGCAAAATTTGGGAAAAAGAAGCCAAGCTCAAGAAACCTGAGCCCAACGCAAGAGAAACCAAGACTATGGGTAAAGAAGTGCACCTGCCGTTGTTTGGGCTTAAGATCTTGGACCTGCAACAAAATCTAGTGATGTCCAACACAACTGCCTTGAGTCGGGCATGAGCGTTACTCATAAATACTTTCACTAGGGTTACACATCTCTGGCTATTGGAGATTGAAATTAACTCTTGGAAGACATTCTTAGGATTTTTTGTGTATTCTTCTTCTTATTCCACTGCTCTTTCGTAAGGTTTAGTATTCTCATGTCTGTGAGCTAAATTCTCTATGGTGGGTTGGGGTTAAGTTAAACCTTTTCCGAACTCTCATGTAATTGTTATGTTTTCATATTTATGTCTTTTGTTTCAATAAATCAATATTTTAATTATACGATTATTGATTCGTGACTTGATTCTTGAGTTCTAGGGTATTGGAAAACATGTTTTGTAATTAGGAACTAAATTAAAATATAAGATGAAAGCTTGTGTCTAGGAATAGAGCAAGATCCATTTGTTGTCTTGAGACTCCTGTGGATATTGCAAGATTTATTTACATAATTGATCAAGGAATTGATGATTAATAGGTAATCTTAGGCTCATCTGCTGAGGAATTGTGGTTGAGTATTATTGTGGGTTGACATTGATTATTGACAGAAAAGAAAGTAAGATTTTTGTATATGAGAGTGAAGATTGGTGAGATCTAACCCTAGCAAGTTATTACTATTGATATCAAAATATATTTTTTTTCATTTAAATTCATTATAAAAGCTATAAATATTATTTTAATTTTTGCACTCACAACCAAATTATGGATTTGTTCTTGAATATGAATTTATTATAATTTTAATTATTATCTTATATTGTACAAAGCCTTTGGGAAAGAATGATATTTTTTATTACTTGGTTCATTGGGACTGATGCAATTGCCGACGTAGGAAAATAGGCTAACACTCTCCAGAAAACTAGTTTTAACACATCTTTAGGACAAACCAATTCTAATCTGATATGAATTATTGGGGTTGGGTAGGATTTAGACCAACTTGTTAGGAGATAGAGAACACAACCCACCAATGAAAGAAACCAAGTTGGCACAACAATGGAGTTAAAAGACAATACAAGCATTCAACAAACTAAAAAGTAAATGCAAGAACAACAAAACACGCCACCTATGGGGGAAGAACCTCCAAGGGTAAGTGCTTGAAGAGCCACCACTTGAGAAAACTTCTCAAGATAAGAACTCAAAACAAGAGAGAAAGGTGACAACTCAACTTTTGAAGAAGACTTAGGCTATTTCATTCGCTCTTCACTTGATGATTTGTACAAAGGATGGACTCCTATTTATAATATTTCAAGGATGTCCAAAGGGTCACTCAATTAACAAAAGATTAATAAAAGATTAACAAAGTTAACTATGATTAAGAATAACTAATCTCCTAGAAGTGCATGTGGTGGTTTTGAAGATGCATGAAGGTGCACTAGGTAGTTTTGACTAATGATGGAAGTTGCACTTGGTAGTTATTAAATACATGAATGTAATGATGTTCTTTGATGATGTGGAAATCCTTGTGCTCCAATTTTATTGGTGCGGGACTTGGAGAGTTCTAAAGGTCAAGGAGCTTTTCTCAAGTTGCCTCCCTTCATCTCTTGTTTTTCCTAAGTTCCTTCCAATTTTAAGAGCTCTACTTGCTTGATTCATTTGAATTCTTCTTCTCTCTTTTATTTCTTCATGCTCCATTTTTATTTGTCATGCTTCCTTTATTAATTCTTCATGTCTTCTCTTCTCTTTCTTCAAAATGTTCTTCTTCCTTTTAAAGCTTCATCCCAGCATGTATCATTCTCCCCATCTTAAGAGAGAATTCATCCACGAATTTTGAAGCCTTGTATCACAAAGAGAAAGATTAGACACATTGAAGTTGTGAGTTTTATTTACTACTACTAAGAAAACTATTTATTACTATCCTCCTAGATAAAAAACTAAAGTACTTGAAATGTTATATTTGCATGAGGGAATGTATGCTCATTTCCCAAGATTTATTACCAACAAAAGGTCTTATCATTTTATTTTTATTTCTTTTTAAGATGTGATGATGATAATGATGATTATGATGATGATAATGACGAATATGATAATAATGATGATGTATTTGACTATGTGAGTCCATGATAATTATAGAAGAATGTCCCATGTCAAAGAATTTAAGGAATGTTAAAGTAAGAAAGGTTGATTCTCTTCAATAATTAATGTCTGTTGAAATTCCTTCAATCCTTTTAGAAGTTGGGTCATGGAAAGATCAAGAAGCCCATTAGGTACTTTCATTCCCCCTTTTGGAATTTTTATCTCCATTATGTCCCTACACTTTGTAACATCCAAAGAAAAAGAATAACAATAAAAGACAAATCTAAATGTTTAGGAATTGAAAAATCCACAATTGTCTTTTATTCTTCTCTTGATCTACTTGTACTCCTTTGTTAAAATTCATTGAACTCACACTAGAAGCCAAAAGAAGATATAAAGGTTTGTGTTGATGCTTCACCTTTTTTACTTCTTTACATGGTGCCATAAGTAACTCTTTGTCTGCCTTACCTTTTTCTTGAGCACATAACTTTCTCTTCTTCCTTGACTCTCTCATGGCCATTTGATTTCTTCTAATTTGTTGTGGGGTGAGAGGTGTTAGGGAATAAGTTCTCCCTTTTCTTTGAAATGTTATTAATTTATTGGTGAGGCCATCATGATGTATGTGCCTATCATATTATCGTGGCCTTTCCAACAATACATGGCTTGTCTCCATGCGCACAACATCAAATAGCACTTCATCTTTGTATTTTACAATGGAAAAATTCAGAAGAAATTGATCAATCACTTTAATCTCCCCATCTTCACTCAACCAATGTAGCTTGTAAGGTTTTGGGTGGTGAATGGTTGGAGGTTTAAGCTTTTCCACCAACCTCATACTAGCTACATTGGTACAACTTCCTCCACCAACAATAAGTAGACATGATTTATTCATGATTAGGAACCTTGAATTAAAAATATTCTCTTTGAGTTTGTTTTAAATCACTTTTATCATGCCCAACCATAAGCCTAACCATCAATAAACCACACTCTTTATCTTTTAACGATTTTGGAAAAGAAGATGAAGACATTAGAGAACTCACTTTCTCATCATCTTTGATCATCCCACCCCTTTTATCTAGACAATCCAAAGCAATATGTCCAGAACCCAAACATTTAAAACATTTCATGCTACTTGTGTTTTCTTCAAATTTAGGTTTTGACGAAAAAAGATGAAGAAAAAGTTTTGTTCTTTGAAGAAGAAGATGAAAAGTGAAGAATTTTAGAAGGTGAAGAAGATGAATAGTTTTTAGAATCTTTTGAATAAGAAGAATGAGAGGGTTTACAATGCTTACCTTGAGCTTTTCCTCTTTCTTCTTTTCATGTAAAGGCATGAATTTCTTCCTCAAAGCATTTTGCAAATTATTCCAAGTACAAATCTTAGGATTTTTACCATCAATAATGTCTTTTTCATATTTGGTCCACCAAAATAAAACATAACCCTCAAACTCTAAGGCTACAAGTTTCAAAATTTATTTTGCTTTAAAATCACAAGAATAGACAATTTGGTTCACTTTCCTTTCCCACTCTTCTTGCACTTATCCTTGGAATTATTGATTCAAGGTGGCGTGTTCTTCCCATTTCTCCACCTTTAATCCATTTTTACTTTCATTCTTTTACTTATCTTTTTTCCTAATGCCTTTTCTTATAATACCGAATTCTTATGCTCTTGCACCTCCATGAATGATTCTTGTTGCACCTTGAATGTTTCTTCTCCCATTGAGGTTTTCTGTTTCGTCTCCTTTTCAGTTGATCAAGCGAATAGACTGTGAGGTAATTTGGTTTAATGGAAAGATAGTGGACTTGAGTACAAACGTTATTGCTATATTATTGATTTGATTGAATTAATGAAGGTTGGTTGCCCATAGGTATATCTTTTAAAATATAACATTTTTGTTGAAAAATTAGTTATGAAAATTAAAATAAATTATCTCTTAAAAATTATTAATTATTTAAAAATATTATTTATTAATTTCCAGTATAATTATTGAAAAGATTAAGAAAAACCCAATAAATAAAATTAGTTTTTAAAAAAAATCAAATGTTGGATTTAGTGGGAGATTAGTAGTTTACTAGACAATCCAAACAAATTCACCACTTTCTTCTCATTTAACACTTTTTTCCTTCAAAATTTTTCCTACAAATTATCACAAATCACCTAAATCAAATATACACAATTATCTTACATTATTTCAAATTAATCCCCACAAATATCTACAAATGACCTAACTAAACAATGCATTAATGCGACAAGTGTTCAAATTTCAATCCATTGTTGAATAACCTCAATAGGCTTTATGTATTTTTCCCAAAGAGACCTTGTTTACTTATGCTTGATCTTAAAAGAGGATCAACGGATAACCATGAGTGACTTTTTGTACTTGTAAGCTAGAAGTAACTTGAAGAATACTTGTAATTAGTTTATTGATAAGTGAAACCCTTTGTCTTTAGCATTAAAGAGCTAGATGTAACACATGTTAAGGGTAGACTAAAAACATAGTGCCTATAGCCTCTTTTTGTTATATTTGTTTTTACATTCTTGAACATCGTTAAACATTTTTTAAGGTGTTTTTGAACTTCTTTATAAAACCATTAGACCTTATGATAGAAACATCTTCAATCAAGCAGCGGAAAACTTAAGAAAATTCTTAAACTTACGAAGTTCCTTTAGGAATTAGGAATTTTCTATACCAAGGAAGGTTCCTTGGAGAAAATGACGGATTACTCCCATGTTGACCTTAGAACACAAGAGATAATATAATGGCATTTCGAATCTCATTCAATTCAAAAAGGTGAAAGTATACAAGGAGGCAAGGGGTCTTATTTTTAGATGCATAAGCCCCTTGCTATTCATATCCTAAAGTGTGGAAAATAGGAAATAACACAATAAACGTGGATTAAATTGTGTTTTAAAAAATTTGAAGTCTTTTGCTAATATCACTTGTGCACATGTTGTGAGATGATACAAAAATGAATACACCATTAGAGCTAAGAATTTTCAAAAGGTTGATTTTAACTTGTCCTTCCCTTTTTACTTAGTTAAAGAAATATATAACAAGGAATGTAAGATATTACAAGGAAGAAAGACACTCAATATTTTTATACTAGTTTATCTAATAACACGAACTACATTTGGTTGTTGACCAACTAATTAAGTTCCACTAGACAGACTCACGCTACGAAGAACACACAAATATTATTTTTGAAGCCACTTTTTGCTCAAACAAGTATTCTTTAAACAAGTCACTATTGGCTTAATGAAGTATTCCTTTAACAAGTCATTCCTGTGAAAAGTAGTTTAGGCTGAGTTCAAGAAGGGAGAGGGGTGAATTGAACTTTTTTTTTTTAATTTCACAAAATATGGAAACTAATTAAGTGCAGAATGAAAGTTCTTTACTAAAACAACCAAAAGTGCAAGTTTGAAGGGCACAACAAAAAAATCAATTAATTAAAAGTAAAAAACAACCAATTAACACATGCACACAAGACACCACTCAGCAAAAAGAATCAATTGAATGCATAATCAATTAATTGAAATACACTCACAATTCAGAATATGATGGAATCAATTAATTGAACAGAAACTCAACCAAATTCAAATAAACACTCTAAAGCGTAAAATAAAATAATCTGGGAATGTGATTTTTTAAGTTTCTTAAAAATAACCAGATTCAATTGATTCATTAAATTGTGAAATATTACCCTGCCATAGTGTAATGTGTTTCTAATGCCAATAAAAAGTAACCCATCCAATGGTATTTAACATCCAGAAAACTGCCAAATAAAATGCGTCCCAAGCGGAAATATTACAAGTTTTGCTGTTAGCGCCAAGGCTAAGCATGTGATTTGATGAAGTCAATATTGTTAGCACCAAGGCTAAGCATATGATTTGATGAAGTCAATATTGTGAGTACCAAGGCTTAGCATGTGAAGCTGATGAAGACTGCCTCATGAAGAATCTATTGGAACCAACCTGGACCAGAAATGTTCAAGTGAAGACTTTGTGCCAACATGAAAATGGTTGGGTGATTAGGTCTTTGTCCTTAGTTGGATTTGTGTGTTGGTAATTGGCTTAGTCCTTAAGCATTAGTGACATGGTTCATCACTTCTGAGGTGCTAAAAAGATTCACAAATATTTTTATTAAAACTATTTTTAATAAAAATAACCCAAAATATTTTTGCTGGAAAAAGGTTTTTCAATCAATTGAATTTCTAAAACAATCGATTGAATGTGACAGTTATTTCTGTTACAACTGAAATACAGTTATTGCTGTTACAACTGAAACCTTTGACTGGGTCAAACTAACGGTCAAATTCAATCGATTGAATGGTTTGTTCAATTAATTGAATTGTTACATCTAAACTGTTTTTAAAACTGATTTGGGTATTTAAAGGAATGAGAATCATCACTTTCAGAATTATCAAAACAAAAACTTTCGAAAAGCCTTCCTTGAGATTTTCTAAGAGAGATATTGCCCCTTTTGTGCGATCATCATTTTGGAAAAGCTTTTCAAATCAAGAAACCTCCAAGAACGTGAATCTTTAAAGCATCCTTGAAGTGAGGTTCTTGCTACTTTGGTTCTGGACCAAAGCTAAGTCTTCTACACCTGATCTTCATTCTTTGTAATCTGTTTTGTGTAGAAGTACTCTGTGATCTTTTCTGATCTTGTTGATTTGTAATCTGTTTGCTGTTTTCAATTATTGGGTTTGTAATTGAGTTGGTGCAGTGGGTTTCTGCACTGGTCTCACATCTGTTGAGGGGTTCAGTAGAGGGTGAGTACTGTTGGGAGCAGTCTTGCTTGCGGACTGCATGTGTTGTTGTGCAGTGGGTTTCTGCACTGGTTACACACTAGCTGAGGGGTTCAGTGGGGTGTGGGTTTACTGCTGGGAGCAGTTTGTAACTTGCTGGGTGCAAGGGTTGTAAACTGATCTTTTGATCTGTTTTAGTGGAAATCTTTGCTAGTTTGCAAAGGACTGGATGTAGCCCTTGAGGAAGAGTGAACTAGGATAAAAATTCTGTGTTCTTGCTTTTCTCCCTACTCTTCTTGATTGCTTTTATTCACTGCTTCCATCACTTAAAATTGATTGGATTAAAATCTGTTCATATTGTTGATCATACTCAGAACATCTGTTTACATAATCAATTGTGATTCTGAATTGTGTTTAAACATTTTAAATATGGGTTAACACATTTTTACACTGTAAACTGTTTTATGGGTTTAACTGATTTATGGGTTTATCTCTGATATTTTCCGATGTGCACAATCGATTGTTTATTGGACAGTCCAGAATTACATAGTCAATTGATTGAATAAAGAACTTTCATTCTCTACTTCAAGAACAAATCAAATTTGCGAAAAGTTTTTGAAAGTTCAATTCACCCCCCTCTTGAACTCGGTCTAAACCTTATTTTACATCTGGCTCATCCCAGGCCATCACAAGGAAATCTATAACCAAAATCTTTTTTATCAGGCATTACCCCAATTATGTGGCACGTAGCATCCTTCCCATAACGCCTCACGTTGCTTTCAACTAACACTTTTCTTCTATTTTTTTATATTTTTTAATGCCATTCACTCTTGAGAATAAGCTATGTATGTTTTTTTACTAGTATCTTACCTGTGCAACGCACGAGATTTAATTGTGGCCACCTTTAAGTTGTAATGTGAAGATGCTTTGGCAAAAATGAAATAGAAAATAGACCCCTATTTATATGGAAACTTAATATTGTTATAACACCTTAAATAAGGCAGATGCAAGCGTGGAGTTCCGACATTTGGAGTGTCCACTTGTCGGAGGTGTGGAATGTCGACGTGTGGCAGTTGTGAGGGCCGTCTTGTGTTGCTTTGTTTTAAATGACTTTTAAGTGAGTTTTAGTCTAATTAAATTCTAATCACTTCACATTAACTCTGATTTTTTTTGTCTGTCAGTTAAAACCTAATAAAGTGAATGAATATAGTAGAAAGGATGTCCAGATTCAGAAACTTATGAATTTAATGAAATATTTTTTCTGTATAAATTAAAATAATTTTTTACTTATAGAAGATATTATTGAAATGTATATACAATATAAAATACGATTGGTTTCTCATTTATTATATTGTTTAATACTTGAAATATTCTATCAAATTACAAACAGTTTTTTATATTTCAAAATTATCATTCATATGTCTAAAATATATTTTTGTATTTATAAACTATTATTAATTTTATTTTATTTATTAATTTGTAGAATAAAAAATTTTGAAGTTTTTAGTTATTTCTAACATACTTAGTTGATTTAGATGTTTTTAAAGTAAAAATAAGATTCATTTTATAATGTTTGAAATCAACGTGAAATATTTATTATATTTGTTTTTAATTAAAATTGTAATTAATATTTGATATTTTAATATTTATTATGGCATGAGAGAATGTGATAATGATGCATTTTCTAAATATATGGATGAAGAGATTGAGTTGCCTTGAATGCTCCAAAATAATAGGTTTTCCCCACTTTTATTCAAATTTAAAATGGCGACTTATACAGTGTCCAACGTGAGAAGTGTTGCTGACGTCTAGAGTGCAAAGTCTGAATTGTCGATGTGTGGAGTGCCAACGTGTGTGAGGTGTTGAGTGCCGACGTATCGGAGGTGTTGAGTGACGACGCGGGAAGGTGTGGAGTGCCGACTTGCGGGATGTGTGGAGTGCTGCCGTGTGGGATTTGTGGATTGCCGACGTGGAGGATGTGTGGAGTGCCGACGTGTTGGAGGTGTGGAGTGCCGACCTGTGGGAGGTTTGGAGTGCCGACGTGTGTGTGTTGCTTGATTTTAACTTATTATTAATTGATTTTTAATCAAATTAAATTCTAATGATTTCACATGAACTCAAATTTTTTCTTTTTTCGTCAGTTAAAACCTATTTAATTTAATTAATATAGCAGAAAGGATGGACAGATTCAGAATTATTAAGTCAAGGTTGTCAAACGTTATTGGCTGAATGGGATACATTACAAACGAATTAATCATTGCTAATTCATACTTTAGGTAGGTGTTTGTATGTGTTAATTGTCGGTTTGCAGACGTGTTTTCTTTCATTAAAGAATATTGTATGCGTATTCATATTCTTGCCTAAGTGTTTCGTCTTCATTTCATCTTTGCCGACATCTTTCTATGCACTTAAACTCAGGACGACGTATTTGGATGTGATAAGTCAAATTTTACCTAGCTATCTGAATTAAGTGAAAGTTTTACGGATGTGTTTATAATTGGTAACTGAGTTGCCAACGTCTTTGAATGTGTTCAAAATCTGGCCGTCCGGTTTAAAACTCATTATTAAAACCTGGTCCAAGTTGTCCTGCATATAAAGTGACGTAGTTGTTTTTAATTAAAGTTATTTGGTTAAGTGTTAGTGTCATATTCATAGTATGTATAATTTTAGTTGATAAAAATTTTATTTTTAGTGTTGTTGTCATATTTCATAATTATTAATTATAAGTATAACTGAATCAAGCGAACGATTAATGAAGTAAGAATAATTCATTAAACAACAGTACACGATTTAAGAAAATTGGAATTCTGAAACTCAAAATACATAAAATAATAAAAACATATTTTAAACATCTCAAACGTTTACACTTCGCCGTCATTTTTTTTCCTATCACAATCTTGTATTGGGCTTTGTGGATCCGAGAACTTGAATTTGCGTTAAGTTTTCATCTGTTGGGGATGATGTTGTTGATGATGGTCCTTTTGAAAATGGACCAATATACATGGTCTTTGCAGTGTTACTCTGTTGGTATTGCGATTCTTATATCTTCTCCAGGATATATGAGGGGGTAGATCGTTCAACTGCAACCTTTACTTAAAAAGCAAGGTTAGTCATTCAATTAAATAAGAAAGACATAGCTAGCAACATATATATGTGGCATTTCACTCAAACCATTTGAAGAATGGAAGGACATACAAAAATTTTCTCGAAACCAAAATTTTAAACAAAAATGTAAAAAATACCTATCAGCTGAAGTAGGAGTATTACGACTGAAAGAAGACCCTGGTAGGTGGTTGTTGTGGTTTAATGTGTTTCCGAGCAGCTAGTCAAAAAATCACTATCAAGAAATCACCAGACGGGATTTCTGGAATGAAAACTAAATGACACAGAAAACACATTTTACCATCAACCTCGACATATTTCCTGGAGAAGACATAAGAACCGCAATGCAAACATAATAACACTGCACAGAATATGTATAGTGAACCATTCACAAAAGGAACATCATCAACAACAACATCCACAAAAGACGTAAACTTTACCCAAACTTGAGTTTGTTGATCCATATAATGAGGTTAATATAGAGGTTTGAAAATTCAATTTTGAAAATGATTTTTGAAATTCGAATTTTGAATATAACGTTGGAAGTTGGGAATTGAAATGACCTGACCTTCATGAATTGATAGAGTTTGATTGACATGATGTTTCCCATTTTGATGTAGAATGATAGACATAACGTTTCACTTATTTAATTGTTTTTTTCCAAAACTCTCCCATATAAAAAATTTTAATGATTAAGTTAATTTTAGATGTTTTATAATTTGTGATACAGTCGTACATTCAGACAAATTAAGAAAAATCTAACAATACCAAAACACGTAAACAACTAATAAAGAATTTGAATTAGCAATTAAACTTGGACTTTAGAAATAACATTCAAACAAAATGTAATAATAATATAAGTTTAGATAATAGTACTTAAAGCTAAAATAGAAAAAGTGCTTAAGTTAGACAACATTGAGCAATTACGCTAGATTCCTAATTCATAACCAAAGTCACTTATCTATTTTGATTTTTTTTTTTGAACTTTCTCTATGGAACATCATTTTCATAAGATTTGAAAGTTGAAGAACATTGTCTTTTTTGTCTAGTAAGTCGAAATTCATTGCTAAGCACATGTGTGGCTAAGTCAACATTGTGTGATCCGACGTCGTGTGCTTCAGTCACAAATTTGCGCAATAGATCCTACCAAAACACAAAAATATCTCAAATTTCAATTTAATGTGGTTAAAATAAATTTATTTCATTAAACTATACATACCTCTACTACTCCAACAAAGTCAACATTTTTTACATCTTGTTTTGTTGACAACTTTGCAATCTAAGAAAAAACATCTTTTAAACCAAAAAGATAATAAGATAACAATTCCCAAAACAAAAACATTAAAATTTGTATGAAATAATAAATCATAAACATTAATAACAAAGTATAAACCTTTGTCTTCATCACTTCTTCAACATATTTCTGTATGATAAGTTGAACAATACAGACTTTTTTTTACTCTGAACGATTGGTCAAAGCAAAAATTATCTGGATTTCTGTTATCGAGAAGATCTTCGAATTCCTTTGGCAAATTAACTTGTGATACAGTAATACATTCAGACAAATTAAGATAAATATAACAATAGAAATAATAGTAAACAACTAATAAAGACGTTTAATTAGCAAATAAAATTATGCTTTACAAATAATAGTCAAACAAAACGTCATAATAATAGAGAGTACTTAAAGCAAAAATAGAGACTACTTAAATTACACAACATGGAGCAATTAATTGAAATTCCTAAATCCTAAACAAAGTCACTTTTCTATTTTGACGTTTTTTCTTAACTTTCTCAATGGAACATCATTTTAAGAAGATTGCAAACTTGAAGAACATTGTCTTTTTTGTCCAATAATTTCAATTTCGTTGCTAAGAACATCTGTCGCTAAGTCAACAGTCTGTGAGCCGACATCGTGTGCTTCATTCACAAATTTTGGCAATAAATCCTATAAAAAAAGAAAATTATAAAATTTGAATTTCATGTGGTTAAAATAAATTTTTGTTTCATTCAGTTATACATACCTCTGCTACTCCAACACAGTCAACATTTTTTACATCTTTTTTGGTTGACAACTTTTCAAGCTCAGAAAAAACATCCTTTAAAACAAAAAGATAATAAGAAAATAATTTCCAAAACAAAAACATTAAAATTTTTATGAAATAATAAATCATAAACATTAAGAACAAAGTATAAACCTGTGGCTTCATCAATCCTTCAACATATTTGTGTATGATAAGCTGATCAGTGCATACATTTTTTACTTTGAACGATTGTTCAAAACGAAAATTTTTAGCACCAAGGCTAAGCATGTGATTTGATGAAGTCAATATTGTGAGCACTAAGGCTTAGCATGTGAAGCTGATGAAGACTGCCTCATGAAGAATCTGTTGGAACCAACCTAGACCAGAATTATTCAAGTGAAGACTTTGTGCCAACATGAAGATAGTTGGGTGTTTAGGTCTTGGTCCTTAGTTGGGTTTGTGTGTTGGTGATTGGCTTAGTCCTTAATCACTTGTGGCATGGTTCATCACTTCTGAGGTGCTAAAAAGATTCACAAAGAATTTTATTAAAATTGTTTTTAATAAAAATAACCCAAAATGTTTTTGCTGGAAAAAGGTTTTTCAATCGATTGAATTTCTAAAACAATCGATTGAATGTGACAGTTATTTTTGTTACAACTGAAATACAGTTATGGCTGTTACAACTGAGAACTTTGACTGGGTCAAACTAACGGTCAAATTCAATCGATTGAATAGTTTGTTCAATTAATTGAATTTTGACAGCTAAGCAGTTTTTAAAACTGATTTTGGGTATTTAAAGGAATGAGAATCATCACTTTCAGAAT
>Ga0209700_102209_pt1 | contig 39891 bp, 11 predicted proteins | sample SiratroredBW_FD_187528 | JGI IMG/M metagenome (GOLD analysis project Ga0209700, IMG submission 187528) | Root nodule microbial communities of legume samples collected from California, USA - Siratro red BW (SPAdes) (version 2) | ecosystem: Host-associated > Plants > Roots > Nodule | place: USA...
AAAAATAAAAATTTAAATTTTTTTTTTTTTTGGTTAGTCACGGATTGTTTCCTAATGTTTGACTAGGGCATTATTGCACCTTTTCATGCCCTGGACAAACACATTTGACAATCAATTTTTTTTATGTGTCTGTTTCCAGTTTTACAGCTATAAGAGTTACTGTTATGTGTGTGGTTGTTTTGTTAGGTAAATAATTCCAATGTAAAAGATGATGTGATGCACCAATTTTAATTCCTAGGCCCCATCATTCTATTTTGGAGCCAGTAGGATCCACAATTCTACACTGTTTGTGAGGGATTCTTGTCACAATTATTGCTAATTGCTAATGCTTCAGATCTTCTACTTTTAAATTTTGTTTGTAAGGGACAGAAACCAAGATAGAAAAATCCCCTGAAAAAAAAACTATACACTTGAGATTTCATACAACATTAACACACATTTTTACCCATAGCCCAATAGTGCAATATGAAACACAGCAGAACATGTCAATGGTGGCATCATTCATATACTTTGATTTTACAATTGTAGTCTCATCTCATCACATCAAAATCAAAAGGAGAAACAATGGTCGGCGTGTGATTTCCACGTGTCAGGTAGCGATTGGGGAAAAAATACGGTACCAGATGTGAATCTCCTGGCAGGGCCTACTCACATGGGCCCAATGGCCCACCAGCCGACCAAGGCCCATATAGTTTAGGTGAACGACGGTTTGTTGCTTTACTTGCGTCACGGTCTGATCTGGAGCCATCCTCCATTTATTTATTTTATTTGTTTGTTTGGGATCCATCAACGGAACATTTCATTTCACTGCACCCAAAATTATTTCTAATATACTAATTTTTTCTGTAATCTATCTTTTTTATTTAATAATATGACTTACAATATATTATTATTATTATTATTATTTTAGCACTAAATCAGTATGAATAAGCATGTATGAATTTGATAGTTCTCCCTGTAAATCCGACTGCACAAAGCACATAAACTTAGAAACAAAAGAATGATGATCTCAATGAAAATCGTTCTCCATTATTCAGGCTCTCAGTAGAGAGATCCGAAACAAGCATTATAAAATAATAATATAAGCTCATCTCTAAGCCTTTGTCACCATTATTGCCAAACATGCTTATTAACATTCAGTGATGGAGGGGTCAAATCCCAAGATTCTTCAAGCGTCCCCACCTCTCCGTTTCTTCCATCAACTTGAGCCCTTTACGTCTATATAAGCCACTCTTAATGCTCATTCTTTTCATCAAAAGCTTAGCCTTCTATCTCTCTCAATTTTCCTCCTTTTCCATCACTTCCACATTCTCTGCTATACCAATGGCCACTGTTGAGGTAACTCTGTTAAATACTTTCTACTATACTCTAATTCACATTGTTCTTCAGTTCAGAACCTCAACAAAAATTTCCTTGCTTATGTTGTTTTGGCATTACTTTATTTTGTTTTGTTTTCAGTTTCATCATCATATATTTGTACTCCTTGTATTCTTACTTCTCTGTTATCTTAAGCAGGAAACTATTCACTTCTTTAGCTTGTAACATTCCAATGATCATTTTTTTTTTTTCTGACAGTAAAATATAGCAGCCACTTGGGATCTTATCAATATATAAATAACCCTGTCAAAAGAGATTGAACTCCCTTCCTATACTTCTTTTCAATATACGGAAAAGAATGAAGTAGTTTAAATGCAAATTACAATTTGTTTGTCATTACAGACAAAGAAGCCTCTGCTATCGGTCATATTAATCATATTTGTTACAGTATTAAGAGAAACATAAATCTATATTAATCTAGCAGGTTTGCAACAATTATGAGAAGGGTACATTAACCAATGGTTACTAAGAAAAAAAGAGCAAGAAGTGTTGAAACTACACTTCCACCACCTTATTATGTTTTTTTTTTTTTTTTTTTTTTTTTTCTTTTCTTTTTCTCAGCATAGTAGTAGTTAGTATTCTGATAAACAAAATATGAATTTTCATCTGAATATTTCTTTGTCCGTCGGAATTGGAATGTTTAGGTTGTATCAGCAAAGGTTGCCCTCCCAGAGGAAAAGATAGAGGCGTCATTGAAGGGTGACGAGGCAAAGAAAGAAGAAATTGTTGCGACTCCAACACCAACACCAACACCAGCACCAGAGCCTGTCACTGAGCAGACCAACGAGGAAACTACTGAGGCCCCACAAGCTGCAGCTTCAGAAGTTGAAGTTGAGACTAAAGAAGAGGCAGAAGAGGTTGTGACTGAGACTGCCACGGAAGATCCAATAGTTGAAAAGACGGAAGAGGAAATTTCAAAGCAAGAAGCTGAGACAGAAGCTGCTGAGGAAGCAAAAGAAAATGCTGATCCTGATGAGGTGAAAACACCAGAAGCAGCAGAAGCAGTGACAGAGACCCAGAAAGAAGATGCTGTAAAAGAAGAGAAAGAAGCTGAGGCTACAGCAAAGGAAGAGGTAAAGACAGATACCCCAGAAGAGAAAAGTGAGGAGGAGAAGGTTGAGACAGAAGGGTCAGATGAAAAGAAAGAGGAGGAAGTGATCGCAGAAGGTGAGAAGAGCGAGGAGGTGGCAGTGACAGAGGCTCCAACTGAGAAGACTGAGTGAAGAAAAAGTGCAGTTTATGAGAGTGATTGAGAGGGTATATTTAGAGTTGCATTATGTGTCGTTGTTGCATGTCTTTTGTTTTTGTTTGCTTAGTGGTCTAATAATAAAATGTGTAGCTAAATAGGAAGAATGGAGGGATCTGAGATGACCTAGTTGAGTTCACAAATGCCAACAACTCCGTACTCAAACCACATGAATGAAGTCTGTTATGGTCCTTGTGTCATTCTGCATGCAGGATAACTTTCTTTGATCAAATAAATACGTAGATTATTAGTATCTTATATTACATGTTGTTGCCAATTCAGTGTTTCTTTTCCAATCTCCTTAATTAACCCAAGTTGTGATTGTGGGATATTTTGTCCCTTATTTTCACCTAATTGGAGAAGCCTGCACTGCACGTATGAAGCATTTCTTGTAACATCTGCATTTTCTTTCTTGTAATGCAGAAATATAATGCATAGATGCAAATTTATAAGTAGAGGTAGCAAGTAACAACTACTTACAATCTTCTATAATTTTTGCCAACTGGTGATACTCTTGAAACTTTGACTTAATTGCAAAACAATTTGAAGAAAAATCTTCATATCAAACTTGATTGAAAACAAGAAGAAAGCAAAATGTAGAAAGAAGAAGAAACGAGAGGAAAGTGAAAATTCATATTTTATATTATTACCAATATATATATATATAACATAAATGAAACATCTAAAATTTATGATTCATATTACCACCTTTAAGAAAGTTAGATCTGCAAGTCTTTTTCACTTGCATATTTTTTTAATTTATTAATTTTTAAGGGATTTTTTTAATCATAACCTCTCAAGCACATTTAGTGAGTTAAAGCATACTCATAACCTCATGTAAGAGATTTTATTGTAAACATCTAAAAATATTTCCCAAACATTTCATTCTCTTAAAAGAGATTATAATTTATAATCTATATATAAAAAGTAAATAGATCATGTTCGAAATCTTTAATTTAAGAAGCATGTCAGAGTGCAGTCTGATAAAAACTACTCTAGTTTAATCTCTTTTTATTCCTACTAAAAACCGCAAGAAAAATGGATTAAAATGGGCGTAAACCAAGAAATTAATTTATAAAATAACAATTTAAACGAAATCTATACAAACATTCCTTTATATGAATTTTAGCGTTAAAAAATAATAAAGTGACAATTATTCTTATCATTGAAGCATTTTTTTAATTTAAAAAAAGTGTAAAACCAAAATTGCAAAATATTTGCATATAATTTATTTAAATAAACAAAAGGGTAAGTTATTTATTTTTAGAAAAAGAATAAATTAAAGTGATATTTGGACATGGAATTTGAGGTAGTTCTCTTGTCTGGCAACAGAAGGAGGAGTGGATAGAGTTAAACTAAGCACTTGAGTTTAGCGGTGTGGGACGTGTCTATAATCTATGTAACACTTTGGCTTTGGTAGTTATTCTAGAAGAACAATGGTATCGTTGTTTTCGAACTCAGCAATGGTGAGAGGCAGAGATGAAGTGTACGTAGCTGCAATGCCTCTAAGGGCTACAAAGGGACCACCCCAGTTGCTTCTGTCTGCTGCTTACTCCCTCAATTTCTGGGATTTCCAGCATTTCATGGTCATTATCAAACCCTCTTCTCCTTCTCAGGTCAATTTCCTTTCTTCCTCATATTTATATTCCCTTCCTAGTACTAACTAATTACCCTTCAATTCATGAATGATATTCACATTATTGTAAATGGGTTCTCATCTGATTGTATATTTCAAACTTTGAACATTTTTCTTCAAAAAAAATAAATTAAAGCAGTCTTTTGTACTTTGTGTAATTTGATTTACTGCCATTTTTTCAGGTTCTGGTTTTTGATTTTCAGCCCAAAGATCCCGAAGATTTGTATGTGGCTTTAGCAGCTATGTATGGTAGAGCAGTGCCAGGTGAGATTAGTTACCTAGATTACTACTCTCACGTATTCAGAAAGTGACTTCTTCTGAATGGTGTTATATACTCGTTTGATCCTAGACACTGCAAAACTGTAAACTGCTATTATACACAAAAATCTTGAAATAATGATGCCTGAAGAAATTTTTACCACAGGCTGTATAATAATGCTACACTTGCCACAAATGCATACAGTTTGGATGCATGTCTTCTATTTTTATGCTAAGTGCTAACGCAAAATATTGGGTTTAAAAATTTGCATAACCATATGGAACTCGCAATTAGGCCCTTTTGTGTTATTGCTGGTATACTAGATTGTGATTGCAGTTGGACAATCATATAAAAGAAAAATCACAATCTGAATATCTTAACGATGAAAGATGTTGTTGTCTGTGCATGTTGCAAATTTTGCTTCATCATATGAACTTTTATGTTATTTATATAGTTTCCTTGTAGGCCTCTGTTATCATCAGTGAAAGCACATGATGAAATCTGCTGTCATAGCATTCAGAAGAAAAATTTCAATGTGCTAGCTGTTGTTGATAAAATAGTAATTGTTGTTATTGTGGGAGATTCAGCATCAAGAATTTGATTCCTGGTGCATTTAGTTCTTCTAAGATGACATTATGATGTCAACCTTTTGTCATAGCAAACTTGACCATTTTGGACCGATTTATTTGTGACAGCTTTCTGAACTTTCTAATTGGATTTTATCTCCATAAACGTTGTTATTTCACCTTAATGAAATCATGAACTTTCTGTTCATATTCCTAGGAGCTGTTCTAGTGAGGAAGTTACAAAAATTGCCAAGAAACAAATGCTGGCTTGTTGGATATTCAACTGAGGATGCAGTGGAAACAGCAAGAGAATTCAACAATAAATGGGAAACAAATTTGAGAATTGGCCTACACGATTGTCGCGATTATACCAACAGTAAGAATTTATTCAGTGATTGACCTTATGTTCTGTATGCCCTTTTGTGGAAAGAGCTTTTATCTGCCCTACATGCTTGCATATTTACTACTTTATTACTCTATCAATCTCGGAAATCATGAATTATTGATATCTAGGATCATAAATTCATAATTCAATATGCTCTATTAATGTGCCATTGCACTTTGAAATTGTGTTAAACTTAGAGGATCATTTACATATTCTGTCATGCAGTATTTGACTTCAGTCTTCACTGTATTGGTTTTGTTTAACTTTTACCATGATCAATTCAAAGGTTTGGTTAAGCAACTCACTGGTGAAAAAGATGTGCTGGAACGTCTGAGAAACAGTGGTGGTTAGAGGGAATTCATTGTTCAGCTAGATGATGAATCTGGTCTCACAGTATCATGCTTTCAACTTTTTCTTATCAGAACTGGCTAAACATTGCCTTCAAGGGGTTCTGAAGAAATGAAACCTCTAATTACTTATAATTCATCTGTAGATAACTATAAGTCTCAGCTAAATGAACCTAACAATGGTGATGGATTATGAAAACTATCACGTTGTGGTTGCTGTATAGTTAAATATACTATACGGGAGAATGACATGTATTTATCTTAAACTTCATTTTGTAAAATGAATGAAATCTACACTTCAATTTTAAAATAATATTAGAATTTATGCAAACGATTATTATTATTAAACTTGCTCGAACATCATAATCAAGTTGCAATCAAATTATCCTCAAATGTCTGTACAACTTTATGTTTTATATATTCAATCTTTCACACTGGGGATATATTAAAAGTCTCGTATTATCTGAAGATATAATGTACCAGTGAAGAATTCAAATAGCAATTGTCTACAAAACTTATTATTTTAATGTGTAGTTTATAGATATATATATTTTTAAATTAAAAGAAGTTATTTATTAAAATTGAAAATAATTATTTACACAAGCAACTTCTTGACAATACATAAATGGGCATTTAATTTAAATATGTATTTTTGAAAACTGAGGAAGTCATAGCATTCATTTTTCCACCTGCAGTTTCATAGAGACTTCCTATGACTGAGTTACTTAAACTCAGTTTATTTTAGTCAAGGAGCCGCCAATATTTATGAGTTATTTAGTCAACATATTGTGGTTTTACTTCAATATGTAACCATGCAAAATTATATTTGTTGCAAATTCTTATGTGTTATTAACTTCTTATAACTTTATTAATGTTTACATTAATTACAGGAAAATATTCAGAATCAGTAAAGTCGTTAATTATATTTTAACGTATACCTTTTTAATATTCAATTTCCGTAAAACGATCAATCTCCAGATCGAATAAAAAACTATTACAGAACTTACAAAGAAAATCCAAATAATGGATGAACAGTGAATCTTGGATTCAAGTTTGCCCAACTTGCATGATATTTCTTTTTGTCACTTTTAGTCTTTAAATGATATGATTTTTCTTTTACTTTAATTTTATGGTGAGTTATTTTATTTTGTTTTGGTTTAGATTAATATTGGTCAGTAAAAGATAAAGTGAGATGGATTAGGATGATGGCAATTGTTTTCATTAGATTCAAAATTTTAACAATATCTTATCATTTAATTTCAATTTGAATCCAATCTATCAAATTTAAAACAAATAAACCAAAATTGAGTTTTTTGAATTTATAATGCATTATATCAATTTTATATAGTTAAATCATAAAATAAAAAATTTAAATTAAACTATAGTTTACAAATAAATATTTAAAATAAATAAAGTTACTAAAAATATAATATAATACTATATTATATAATTTTTTTTATTAATTAATTATCTATTAGTATAAAATAGTTTAAAACTTATATAAAAAAATAAATATAAAGTTGGATTGGAACTATTCTAAGCACAATTTAAACTCGTTTTAAAAAGTATACCAGATTTACTTTTAAATTCAAGTCCAAATGAACTTTGTTTACGGAATAATAAGGTGAAGTTAAGTTGGATTATGCTAAGTGGTTAGTTCTTTATTAGTTACGTGACAGACATGTATCTTGATAAATTAATAAGTAGACCAAGCAATTAATTCAAATACATCCTAATCCTAACGAATTAAACTCAGAACTTCTTAAGCTCTGTAAAAACAATAAAAATTTCCAATGACTCTTCTTAAATCAAAGGCGACACAGTTCTTTAAACAGTGTTTATAATGTTTTTCGTTTTAAATACAATTCACACTGTCAGGATTAAAAGAGAGAGCTTTTTTTTTTTTTTTAATTCACAGGCGTAGAAAGTATTTTTTTTTATTTAAGTCAATTTTCTATAGTAGTAACTATTTTTTAATCTGACTCGTGCTTAACGTGCCCAATCACACCAATCATATTTGGAAAATGAAGGATCAAGAGACTCTCAACAACTAAAGAAATAACATGTAGAATTGTATTAAAAAAAATTACAATAAAAAGTTAATTTTATAAGTCGATTTTATAAAATTAAATTATATATAAATTTACTTTTATGACAGATTTTAGTTAAGTTTATCGAAGTTATTCTGTAATCCATTATTAGAGTTCTTATATCATATAAATATTTAATCTTATCTTGATAGTTTAATAATATAACATAATTATAATATATAAATAAAATACAAAACATTACTTTAGTTGTATGAAATTGAGTTGGATTAAAAAGAAAACAACGAAATTAATATTAAATTATATTAAATTGAATTTAACTTTTATAATAGCAGAGTTTCTCTTAAAAAAACTAGATTAAATTGTTTTAAGCGGTAGTATTTAGAAACTAAATTGTTAATTTTTAAAACTGAATGAAACCTTAATTTATTTTACTCATAACCACTCATAACACTGTTAATTCTTTTTACTGTTTACTATAGTTGGATAGTTAATAGTAATAAATAATGATGCATAGTAAATACTTTTGCACATAATAGAGCTATTAGTTGATAGAATAAATAATTAAATTTTATTTTAAAAAAATATCTGTTTCTTAATTTGAATTAGTTTTCTTATTTTAAGAATTATTTATGATTTACTTAATAAATTTTATTTTTTTAACCCTTTTTTTCTCAAAAACAATTCAAAATAATTTAGTACAATTTAAAATGTTTAGTTTTAAAAATTTCGAAATAAGGTAGTTCATAGTTCAATTTTAGTTTGTTAAACTAAAAACGATTATTTCAATTCAAATGAATTATATTTAAAGCTTGGAAAAAATTGTAATTCAATTTAGTCCAGATCTTTTTGGACAATCCTTTAGAGAAGATTAATAAATCTCTACGGGGAGACTAATCTAGAAGCTCATGAAAATTTTGGGATACTCCCTCAAATTACTCAAACAATATAAAAATATTAAAGTTATAGGATTAAACTAGGTCAAACTATAAAGTTATAGGATTAAAGTAAGAATTTGTTTTTCTGTTCTCATAAATAAATAATTAAAAGTAAATAACAAAATTGGAAAAAAGTAATTAAATATAATTTATGTCTAAAATCTAATATATATATATATATATATATATATATATATATATATATATATATATATATATATATATATATATATGATTAAGTGAAGATATGAGAATAAAAAAACTAATGAGAATGTAGTGAAAAACAGGTTGGAATAATGTTGGAATAGCTTTTAATTTGAAAACAAAGAGACAAGAGGATTTAACTTAGAATCCAGGGGTGTTAAAAAAGCCTTTTATTTAATTATTTTTTTAAGAAAATAATACAATAATCTCCCATCCCATTTTTTCTTCTTTCTTTCTCTCAAAGTTTCATATATATATATATATATATATATATATATATATATATATATATATATATATATATATATATATATATATTTTTTTATATATGTTTAATTTTTTTATATAAGTTAAAAATAATGTTTCTTTCTAAAGTCATCTTGTCTTAGAATTTTTAGTTTAATTTCTTGCTGTTTTTAATGAGAAAAAAAATATGTAATCTCTTTATTGAAATTTTGTATCTCGTTTTATATTTCTTGTACTGTGTTTACATTTTGTTTTTGTAATTATATATTTAGTTTTTAGAAATTTTATTTCCACTTTTTTAAAGGACAAGTAACTATATCTTATTTGAACTGTCTTTATAAACTTATTTTTAGGTATTATTATTGAGTTGGTATGGATTAGAATACATTATTATGACGGTGCTGACAAGAAAAAACACGTTGTCTATATTTAATATTTAAAAAGTCTTAATTTTAATTTGTTAGCTAATGAAGTAGATATTTTTAATATAAAAATATATTAATTGCGCTATATTTCAACGAATTCCGATAAAGTATATTAGTAAATGAGAAATGTCCACAACACCAAGTTTAACTAAAGTCATTTATCACCTAAGAACAATCCTTGCTTTCCATCATTACGCATGAGAAGTTCTATGAAAATTGATTTAATTTTTTATATTATTGGTGTATTTATTAAGTTATATTAACACATTAAAATCATACTTGTTATAATTTTAAGACAAACCGATATATATATATATATATATATATATATATATAGTATAAAAGTATATAAGTTTTAATATATTAATTATGAAAATGAAAAAAATTATCATACATACGAAATTTTAATTGATAATGTTAAAAAAAAAACTATAAAACTTATTTCTCTTTTTAGTATACAAGAACAAAAAAGTCTTACATGGGGTTTTCTACAAGTTGGAAAACTAAACAAGACCTAGCTGATTATAGTATTATAAGTAACAATACAAATCTCATTGTCTATTGTATAGAAAAGTGCCAAGTAGAATATTTTTGACTGATTCAACCAAAAATATTATTCCTTATCTTACTATATTATTTTCAAGTCACAAGCATTCAACCTAGCTACCCACTATTTCAACACAACCATAGTAGAATAAGATGGGTGACGTTTATGAAGGCTGAGTAGAGTTTGTCACTTTAAGTTTTCTATATTTCAAATATACGAATTTTCTTCTTCATCATATATTTTAATTATCATGGGTGTTAAAATGCACCTATAGGTTATTTATAATATAAACAACATCAAAAGCTTTTAATTTGACAGTAATTTCAATTTTTTTCTTATATTTTAAAAATATTTTATTAATATACTCATTAACTGTCAATAAATTTTTATATTTTCGTGTGTTATACATGCAACAAATCTAGTTTGTTCTGTATATATTTTATTGATTTGTCAGAATCACAAAGACTGACCCTTATTTGTTAGTTAACTACAATAATCACAATTCTCATACGAAAAAAACAATTCTAATCTAATTCTAGTATTATTTTCTCATATTCAGTCCTCTATTAATATTTGGATTACACCTTAATCTGGTTAACAAGTATTTTTTCGTTAATTTAAGCTACAAGACTATTCAGAGAACCTCTAGACTTAATTATCCCTTCAAATAATTTATCCTACTAAAGAAACTCTTAATGAGAAACTTACTCAATGGAAATAGATTAAAAACTTCACTAAAATAGTAAATTATATAAAAATATATTTTTAAATACATGTAATATTTCTAAAATATCATTGACGATATCTATAACTCTCTCTCTTTTTTTTAATCAGCGATAATCTATAATTCTCTTTATTTTTTTTTAAATTAAATTTATTCAAATTTTATTTGAGATTAACTATGTTAAAAAATAAATGGAATGGATTTGCCTTTTTATGCATATTAATAAAAGATATTGACATGTGAAATGACAAACAATAAATATATTGAAAAGTGCCAATGTGTTTTAATCAGTGAAAAAATATTAAGCTTGAATACTTTTAATAGTGGTAGGAGAATATTCCACTGATACAGCCATTATTAGTTTCTGCATTTTTTTTTTCTGGTTTTTGTAGCTGTCCAATATTTTCTGTCATCAATTATTCTAAAATTTGTGGACAGTAGTTCGAATTTTTCTTATGCGATCATCTTGTCCTGTTGCTAAAAACCAAAATCACGATGTTTTATTGAAAGCAAAAGCAAAGACTATTACACAACACAAGTCTGAAATTTTCCGAATTACAAAGCATACCTACGACTAAACTGGTGACAACAAACATTGGAATTAAAGAACTTATTTATCTGTCGCAAGCCACCAAAGAAAATCATAAGAAAACAAAAGCAGAAAGAGAATAAGTCAAAGAATGGTGTAGAAAAAATAAAACAAAAACTTCTTTAACTAGAGTCAGAATTCACCATCCCAACCCAACTACCGACGCAATTATTTTATATGTTTACTTTCTCACATGTCACAAATTTGAATGAGCTATCTATGTTTAAATATAACTAGAGGAACTTGGAATGAAATTGATGTACCCTAAGAAAAATATTTGTGGAAAAAAGAAAAAGAAACTTTTCATCCGAATTTAGATATTCAAATGTGATAGTTGCTGATTAAAATAAGAATATAATGGATGGGGGCAGCGCTGAGCTTAACCCACCTAACATCCAATGCAAGAGTCCAAAACAATTGGAATACACGTAGCACTTTTTGTAGTATAAAAAGGTCATTACTCTATAGTTAACTTCATCAGCTTCCACCAACTTGTGTAGTGTTGTAGTAGTGGTGCTTCTTCATTACATTATAGTACTATACTAGTAAATTACCACTTGTTGCAATGGTTGCTGCTGAAATTCCCACACTGGTGCTTCCAAACTCCTCTTCCCAACAGAGGGTGCCAGTGGTTGGAATGGGTTCTGCACCAGATTTCACCTGCAAGAAAGACACAAAGGAAGCAATCATTGAGGCCATAAAGCAGGGTTACAGACACTTTGACACTGCTGCTGCTTATGGCTCTGAGCAGGCTGTTGGAGAAGCCCTCAAGGAAGCCCTTGACCTTGGTCTTGTCTCTCGTCAAGATCTCTTTGTCACTTCCAAACTTTGGGTCACTGACAACCATCCTCATCTTGTTGTTTCAGCCTTGCGCAAATCACTCAGGTCATTCAACTCAGTTTAAGACCATTTTTTTAACAACTCCACAAGAAGTAGCTATAAGTTATGAAAATATACTGATAAAATGAATTAAACCTAACATGGAATATTTATTATATAATAGTTCTATTGTGTAAATATAGTAAAAGTTTATATACATAACTTATTTTGCTTGAAATTAACATGCTTTTCAAATACCATAGATACTTTTACTAACACTAACTTTTTTGTGTCCAGAACTCTTCAACTAGAGTATCTTGATCTCTATCTCATTCACTGGCCCATCAGTTCTCAGCCTGGGAAATTCTCATTTCCCATTGACGTACAAGATCTCATGCCTTTTGACGTGAAGGGTGTGTGGGAAGCTATGGAAGAGTGCCAGAAACTTGGTCTGACACGAGCCATTGGTGTGAGCAACTTTTCTGTGAAGAAACTTGAGAATTTGTTCACTTTTGCTACCATCCGTCCTGTGGTGAATCAAGTAATGATATCGTTTGCGTTGTTTTTGTTTACATTTGTTTATGTGAAGGGTTCTTGTCAAGATCAATTAATGTTTATTCGTTATTCAACAACTGTTACAGGTGGAGATGAATCTTGCATGGCAGCAAAAGAAGCTAAGAGAGTTCTGCAAAGCAAATGGGATAGTCATAACTGCATTCTCTCCTCTAAGGAAAGGTGCAAGCAAGGGACCAAATGAAGTGATGGAGAATGATATGCTGAAAAAGATTGCAGATGCTCATGGCAAGTCCATAGCTCAAATTTGTCTCAGATGGTTGTATGAGCAAGGAGTTACTTTTGTTCCAAAGAGCTACGATAAAGTAAGAATGAACCAAAATTTGCAGATATTTAACTGGACATTGACCGAGGAAGATCATAGCAAAATAAGTCAAATCCATCAGAATCGTTTAATCAATGGTCCCACAAAACCCCAACTCAGTGATCTGTGGGATGATGAAATATAAACTACAACTAGTCTGGTAACTCAAACGTTGAATTTGTCTTAGGTTGCAATTTAAACTTCATGTTGCTTTTGAACTTTGAATGAACTTTTGTCGTTTTGTTTTCTAAAGAAATGAAACTATGAATTCATTTCTAGATAATATGTTTTTCTTTTCTCAAATGTATTCTCATTCTGGAAATAATGGAGACACAAGTATGTTAGTTCTTGCCATTAAATTCACACTGAATTTTATTCTGTTTCTCTGACGGCAAATCTAAAAATCTAAGAGTAATAACCTTTAAATAAAAATACATATATATCACTGTTCACAAAATACTCCCACTTTACAATTTTTTAATAAAATATTATATTATAATAAAATAATAATTTATTTAGTTGTTAAATAATTATATTTTTTTTATTTAAGTTGTCAAAGTATCACTTAACCCTTATTCTTAAAATACAATCACTTTATAATGCTTTTTAGAATAAAAAATATATTATAATAAAATAATAATTTATTTAGTTTTTAAATAATCATATTTTACTTTTTGTGATTCTCAATTATTTTCACAACTTTACCCTTTATCCAATATAAAATATTATGGTAAGTGGTAAAGCCTATTATAAATAAATTATTACTAAATTAATATTATATTATTACTTTTCAACTTTTGTAAACAGGGACGAGTAAAATAACGTTGACTGATAACTGATTGATTTTCAATTGATTTAGGAAAGTAAATAATAAATATATACTATGTATCTGATAATAAATCATTATTAACATTATTGAAAGAGATCAAGATTGATAAAATACAAGTAAATTGATAATAAGTTGTTTGTGAAATTCATATTTGTGAAGTTTGACATTGGGTTTCATTAATTATATCTTTGTAACCTTCGTATGTCTTTGTCATAAAATAACGTGTTTTTGAATAAATTATTGGATGTTGAAATTTTTGTATGGAGCTGTGTGCTCACAGAGGATTAACTTTGAAAGGATTTATTCAAACATTGAACTGAAAGTTCATATAGAAAATATTTTTTGATGGCAAAGTTAGAGATTATAAAAAAATATATAGAGAGAGTTAATATGAGTGATGACATGATAAACCTTTGGTTGAGATGTTTTATATAGATTTTGTATTCTCCATACATGGATATTCAAAAGAAAATAATTAGGGTTGAATTATTATTGAATTGATTATTATAAATATATGATAAAATAACGAACTTGAATTGTTATATTCAAATATATTAAAAATAGAATGAATTTATTTTATGTGATGGAGGTGTTATTATAATTCTCTCTCTTTTTTATTTTTTATTTTAAGACACAGTAAGTTTTAAAAAGTTATTTGAGACATAACTCAATAATTTAGTATAGAGTTGGAACTTTAAAAAACTTAACATTTGACTAGTTGATGTATTGTGTTTGATAACAATGTTTTTGTTTGAACTTACCAAACGATGAATTAATATATTCTCATTTATAAGCGATCATATAAAATTATAAGGGATGGTTTTTATGTACCCTTGTTAATTACCACGATTTTGCTTAATGACAAATGTATCAATCACAGAAACAAGTAATAATTTTTCAAAAGATTTATATAATATATAACAATAATAATTGTAATTGATAATTAATGTAAATGAAAAAATATTTTAATAAATTGTATTAACGTTTAAAGAATGAATTACTCAATTGAAATGAACTTAATTTATTTTTATCATTTTAAGAGAAAGTTAATTACTCACTTTTTAAGATCCCAAAATACATATAATAGTAAACAGTTGTTCTTAATGTGTCTTTGAACAGTTTTATGGTTTTCAAGCCATATGTGGTTTTGAATTTTATTTGACACCAAATTTCTTTTGTATGCGCACCAATTTTCCAAACAAAGTGCATGTCACTTCTATTTTGGCAAATGTTGACTCCAAATTTCTTCTTTCAACAGCCTCACTCACTAGATCAATGTATTTGGATAAACACTAGACTCCAATTTTTTTATCTAACTGTTGCTCCATAAATGTGTGGAAAATTCAACTCGTGCAGGAAAATTCAACTCGTGCATGTGCCATTGTTAGAGCCTAAATTTTTATAAATTACATAATATTTATATTTCACTGTTTAGATATATATAAATATTAAAAAATAATAATTGGATGTGGTGTAATATTATTCATTTGATCCTATGTTTGGTCTTTTACGCATTTAACAGATGAGTGCCACCAGACTTGTAATTTGGATGATTCTTGCTTTGCTATCGTGCCAGTGTTCACTTCACCTTCACGTAATGTAATCGACTCACAAAAAGTTGAATCCTGAACTGAACTTGCTATAAGACAAATTTCAAAGAATCATGTACAAAACTTACTTTTCTGGAGTCACAATATTATTTTCAAAACAAGCAAATGTAAAACATATATGATATTCTAGTAAGAATAAGAGACTAAGAATCTTATTCTCTGAATTGTGCTGTAACATTTCAAATATAATAATTTCAATGCATTAGAGAAATTATACCAATACATAAAAATTCTCTTTATTTCATCTTCTTTGAATCCATCTCTTTCTTTTTCATTACTTTATACTTGTTACATGTGTCATATTTTCTCTCTGCACTTCGAATCTGTACACCTGCTCTGATGTGTATATATTTGTCAGTTTCTTACATTAGATAAAATAACAAATAAATGTTACATATCAGTATGCACATAATGGCAGATTATAAATTGTTTTAGGTGTAGTTTCAACCACCAAGATGGTGGATACAATATTCCTCCGATCTTTTAAAATTGGAAAAATTCTCAATCATTCATTTTTCGTGTAAAAGATGAAAAAAATACAGAATAACTGGACCCTCTGCAGTTATTTATAATTAGAAGGGTTCATGATTAAGATAGCACGGAAAAATATTGTATTGTTGAAGATAACGTTTGTTTTAATCAATCTTTATATGTAATCAAATATCACTATTTTATCATATACAAATTGATTATAACAATTTGTTCCAAAATTATACTGCACACAAGTCAACCATTGTATCATAAAATAAGAATGAGATGAATGGAGGTAGATGTGACCTTAACCCACCTAACCTCTAATTGCAGCATTTTTCAAAGCTGGAATTCACAAATAATAGAAACAGATGAAGCTACCAACTTTTGTTGTATAAAAGGGTGACCACCCCAGTAGTAGTCTCCATCAACTGCAACCAAGTAGTGTTTTGGTTCCTGGTTACATTACATTACACTAAAACTACTAAACTATACTAGTTCATTACCACTTGTTACAATGGCTGCTATTGAAATCCCCACACTGGTGCTTCCAAACTCCTCTTCCCAACAGAGGGTGCCAGTGGTTGGAATGGGGTCTGCACCAGATTTCACCTGCAAGAAAGACACAAAGGAAGCAATCATAGAGGCCATAAAGCAGGGTTACAGACACTTTGACACTGCTGCTGCTTATGGCTCTGAGCAGGCTCTTGGAGAAGCTCTCAAAGAAGCACTTGACCTTGGTCTTGTCTCTCGTCAAGATCTCTTTGTCACTTCCAAACTTTGGGCCACTGACAATCATCCTCATCTTGTTGTTTCAGCCTTGCGCAAATCACTCAGGTCATTCATCTCAATTCAAGACCATTTCTTAAACAACTCCACATGAAGTAGCTACAAGTTATGAAAATATACTGATAAAATGAATTAACCCTTTTATGTATTATATATAACATGGAATATTATACAAAAGACTATATTGTGTAACTATCGTAAAAGTTTATATACATAAATTATTTTGCTTGAAATTAACATGCTTTTCAAATATCATAGATAATTTTACTAACCCTAAGTTTTTGGTGTCCAGAACTCTTCAACTAGAGTATCTTGATCTCTATCTCATTCACTGGCCCATCAGTTCTCAACCTGGGAAATTCTCATTTCCCATTGAAGTGGAAGATCTCTTGCCTTTTGATGTGAAGGGTGTGTGGGAAGCTATGGAAGAGTGCCAGAAACTTGGTCTCACACGAGCCATTGGTGTTAGCAACTTTTCTGTGAAGAAACTTGAGAATTTGTTGTCCGTTGCTACCATCCGTCCTGTGGTGAATCAAGTAATGATCTCGTTTGTGTTGTTTTTGTTTACGTTTGTTTATGTGAATGGTTCTTAATAAGATGAATTAATATTTATTCGTTTTTTACAGGTGGAGATGAATCTTGCATGGCAACAAAAGAAGCTAAGAGAGTTCTGCAATGCAAATGGGATAGTCATAACTGCATTCTCTCCTCTAAGGAAAGGTGCAAGCAGGGGTCCGAATGAAGTGATGGAGAATGATATCCTGAAAGAGATTGCAGATGCTCATGGCAAGTCCATAGCTCAAATTTGTCTCCGATGGTTGTATGAACAAGGAGTTACTTTTGTTCCAAAGAGCTACGATAAAGAAAGAATGAACCAAAATTTGCAGATATTTAACTGGACATTGACGGAGGAAGATCATAACAAAATAAGTCAAATCCATCAGAGTCGTTTAATCAGTGGACCTACCAAACCACAACTCAATGATCTTTGGGATGATGAAATATAAACTACGTGTTCTTGTTCTTATTGTTTGAAATATGTAATATTATATCCAGACTATGTTTTGCATTTTGTATTCCATGTTTGTGGAACCTGAAATGAAGTGCTTTTCAACCATCTCAATTTACTTGTTGGCTAGGTTAAAATAATTGAGTATACTTCTTGTTTTATGTTGCATAATCTATTATCTTCTAAATATTAAAAAAGAATATAACAAAAATAATATACACCGACTGGTTACTTAAATTTATTGGAGTACGAGATTATGATTGATCTGTCCTTTGACACGCGTCCAAGGGTGGGATAACACCCACGTGTCTCCCACCATTGAAGAGGAATTAGTAACCGCTAGATTTGTTTGTTTTAAAAAATCAGCGGTCGGAATTTTCTTTTCTCTTTATTTTTTATTTTTTTCCTACTATCCGGATCCCTGCTCTTCATCTTCAACTTCTGCTCAAGCACGGTTGTTTCAGGATTCCGTTGACGCATCTCTGTTTGTTCCGATCAGCCTACAGGAAAGCAACCGTCGTCCGATTTGTTCCCATCGAGAGTAGCGGAGGATTTGGTCTGGAGTCAGTGACGACACCGATCTATGGAACATTACACATGCTTTTGAAATCTTGGGTATGTTGCATATGGTTGAGGTTTTTGGCCGGTGGTTGCAATTTCGATGGAGGTATTATGGTTGGCAGTGGTTCACTATTCTTCTTTACTGTAGAACACCTAAGTATGAAGGAGGGAAGGAAAGAAAAAAGCGCGCTGGCAATAATAAAGACGCCATACTACTAAATTGTTTTGAAAAGATGACCGAAAATCCAAAAATATTTTTTCTTTCAGTGTGGTTTGGTTTAATTTTCAGTTTATATTGTTAAAACTAAACCAAAGGATTATATGGAATTAGTTATAATTTTATATTTTAGTTTAATTATATGTAAAATTAATATATAGTATAAAAACTAAATCTTCTCTTGTATTATTGAATCATCAGATTGAATTTAGATTCAAATAAACGGTCATATCAAAATTTCAAACCAAATAAAGACGAAGATTATCAAACCCCGAATGAAATGTAATGTAATTTATAATGGTATAGTTTCCTACAATTCATGCTAGCGAACGATACTAACATTTGGCTCGTGTTAAGATTTTCCTTAAAAATTGGCACGTAATTTGAAACTTAGAACACACAAGCCCCGATTTATTCCATTTCAAAACTCAGTTTTATGTTATCAGGTCATTGTAGAAATTAATTAGACAACGACAATAACAAAACCGTATCCCATCCATACTAATCACTTATCAGTTGGCATACAGACAAATTAATCAATGTGATTTAGCGGCATCTCATGCTTGTCATACAATACCAAGATAAAAAGACACAAATCTCGTGAATCATATGCAGATAAAAAACCTGCCTTGCAAACACAATGAAGTTCTATTTTCTATTGGACTTTATATCTGACAGTAAATGATAAGTTGTGGAGTTACGTAGATATCTCTGAGAGGTAGCTGGTAAAAAGATACACTGCATCCTGCAAGTGACCAGAGCGTTGGTCTTCTGGAATGGGAGCACTGAAAGCAGTGTCAAAGCAGTTAAATTGCTCATCACGGGTTGCACCCTCCCCTACAGCTGATAGCAGCAAATCACATATCTCGCCTGCCATTCTTGAATACACCACCCTACAAAATCAGTAGAAAACGTGAATACGGCAAATAAAACGGGTCTCTTAATGGATAGGGTAAATACCTCAGCTAATGAAATAATGTGTCAAAACATACAGGTGCTAAATTGATTGGGTTAAATATGTGGCTTGGATGATGTAAAATCAGCTTCAATAACACTAGCAACTAGCAAGTAAAACTGCATATATTACTGTGTTATCATATTTTGTTTCTTTCTCTTTATAAGTTCGGTGGTCAACAAAAAACAGTTTAGGATACGTATATTTGTCAACCTATAAAATCAGAAACAGAGCTGTACCAACTAAAAACAGGTAAACATGCAGTTACTGCAAACATATTTCCATGCACAGCAAAGGACAACGTATATACCTTGCATCAACAGGTAGTCTGCCACCCCAAACGGCCAGGGATTCATTTAGCTGACTGACAAAATCCTGACAAGCAGCATTTTTACTTTCAAGAGAATCCTGAAACAAGAAATTATATGATTTTAATTGGGTCCTAATCTCTAGAAATTGAGACCAGAATGTGAATATTCCCTCTCCTGATCTAGCAAACAACATAACCGAATATAAATAGAAAATATGACATGGATGTCAACCTCTGCCATAACTTTGTTTCATGAACCATACTTAACACAGACGGCAAAAATTCACGACAGTTATCTAACTTCATAAATCATGTTTTAAAGCCTACTAGAAGATTGTCCCATCTAATCATTGCAACAACTAGAAGTATTTCAAATCACAAAACAAGCATTATTGTCTTCTGAACCACAGTAGAACTTCATACCATTGCAATCCATGGTTCAAGCTCAGGATCAAACAATTTGACTTTTAGTTACTCTTCACAATCAAACTATGACAGGATCAAGTAACAACCATTCTTCACATAAATGATGATGGGAGGGATGATATTCACATACCAATTCGGTCATGGAATTGGTATCATCGTGAAGTGAGTTTCTCGTCAAATAAAATGAAATATAAATTCCAGCTCCCAACTCCCAGTTTTCAATTTCCGATTTATGGTCCTCCATGGAAGTTGCTATACTCCATATCTCAGCATGTTTTGCTGCACAAAATATAAAATAAGTTATCTATGATACACTTAACCCAAATTAAGAGGACTAAATCCAGTCATTTTCTGCCATTGAAAAGAAATACAGTAATAAAACGATTTCCATCAATTTAAAGTAGTGATGATACATCCTAATGAATTTTCATGTAGTTTTCACAGAGATTTTCTTTTGGTGATAACAAATATTATTTGGTACTTCAAGGTTTTAGATGCCTTGAAACTTTATTATTATTTGTATAAGGGTTGGAGCACCCTTTTGTGCTCTTCATCTATATAATTCTTTTTGCCGAAAAAAAAATGTGTAGGTTTTCCTATGTGTAGATTTTCCGTAGTTACAACTTTGTAACTCTAGGGTCAGATGATATCTAGGCCCTCTCTTACTGCTTTTTAGCTTTTATCCTGAGTCAATTGGTATGCAAACCAAACACAATTGCTATCAATCACACCAAGAAGTACAGCAGTATTAGATTAGGTGTTATTTATGCTTGAACATTAGATGTATGGATTATATGCTTCAAAGTGAAAACATTGTTTAAGAGGATGCTTGGAGAATCAAGACAACCGACGTGATCTTGTGGGCTTTCCAGAAAGTAGCCTAAAGTCTGGAATTGTCTTAAAGCAGAACTGATTAAGTGTTCAGAAAGGAAGGGTGTTTCAATTTAATTGGCCAACAAATATACTGGTGTTTTAAAAGCCCAGACCTTAGATGCTGAACCTCTTTTAAAACATACAATTTAAAATGGAAAACCTAAGACACAATTGGAGTATCATTTGCTTATTAATCAGGAAGAACTGTCAGTGCAGCAATGACCAAATGAGAATTTAAGTGAAGTTCAGATAATCGGTAATTCTAGCCTATGTATGATTCACAAAAATTGCAAAAGATTATTAGTAAAAGCTCTAAACAATATGCCAGAAATAATAAAATAAAAAAAAGCACGAGCCTTTACAAGAATTTGGTAGTGTTTTTTACCAAGCAAGATGCACACACAACTTACATTGCAAGAATAACCTATGAGCAACTGATGTTACAAAAATAGCATGAGCTTTCTGCCAATATGCACACTGAAGAAATTGCTCAAGGGCTTTCGAGTGATCCCCATTGTAATTATAATAAATTGCCTGCACCAACACAACAAAAGCATTCAAAAACAAGAGTCACTTAAAGAAATACAAAACTTTTCAACATTTAAAGCATTAGCATAACCAATTAATCGGTAAAGAATACCAGGAAAACGATTTAATTCAGTTTTAGGCACATCTTGATCATAATGAGCGCTCGTATGAATCTAATAAGCAGTTTTTGTCCTTTAACAAATATAAATCCTATAGGTTTTAAAACTCTAGCCAAGTGAAAATGTCATATGTATACAAACTGAATTAATAATATCATCAGAATATACAGCATGCTCGCATAATGGAGCAAGAAGGGATGGAAGATTAATATAGGAACAGGATGCAATTCCAAATCTCCAATACCCTTTGAGTTCCCCACCATTCCACCTTAATTTTCGGTGAACATAAACTGTTTTATTTTGGGGAAAAGATTGGAATGGTACCCTGATGTACTGTTCCACTCCAATCTGGTTTTAAACTCCCACAAACACGAACCTATTCTCTTTTACCTAATCCTTTCCATTCCCATCATTATCTATCATCCAAACATAGTAAGAGAGATAGGTGAAATTGAAAGGGGACTGCAACACATTAGGCATGCATGCCACTACTGCTAATTCTTCCTTTGTAAAATAATAGAGAAATAAGAAAATACGATACATACCAAAGCCTCGTGCATCCAGTCTGTGGGAATGCCCAAATCCTCAATGAACTGTTGCTGAGATTCGTCTGAACTCCAAGTTTCACAGTATTGGAACAATATTTCCCTAATCACATTTACATGAAGATATGGATAATCTTCACGAAGGGGCAAGTGAAGGACCACATATATGGCCCAATGACATTTCCCTAAGCACAATAGCTGAGAGACAAATGACATGTCTAGAATATGAAGATCGTTAGAACTGATAACACCCACGGCTTCCAAGACTGCACGTTGATGCCAAATCATATGATAATCAAGTGGATCTGGGGAGGAAGAGAATGCACTAAACATAGCCTTCAGAAAGCTGAATTTTGTCTCTTCACTAGCATGAAGAAGCATTAGATAAAATGAAATGTCAAAGTGCTTATCCGAGTTCCAACTGATAGCCTCTTCTAATGTTCCTTCATCAATAAAAAGGGGAACAGGATATGGAGCTGTTCCTTCATCTAGAAAATGCTTGTAAGTCTGAAAAGCAATGGGTAATGAAGTGTTTGGTGGTAATTTGTACCACATTAATAAACCTAAGAACCTCCTCCAGTCAATTTTGACATCATGCAATGCACCATGAATATTCCCTGCAAGCAATTCATAAAGTCTCAATCTGTCCTCTTCAATAAAACTAAAATCCAGCCCTTTATTTCTCCAAATATCAAGTTGTCTTGCTATATCAGAGCGATTCACAGTAGAACCACCAGCCTGACTCAATAAACAAGCCAATCTCACATCTCCTTTGGACACAGCCAGTTGTACTGCCTCATCCAGTTGCCTCCCAGTCAGGAGTACAAAAATATGTTGCAGATAATCAGAATCATTTACAGAGCTTATTTGATTTTGAACATGATAGGAAACACTCTCTCGCAACCAATAACTAAACTCTGCCCTCCTTATTAGAGGGAGAGCTTCTCGGTCAACATCTTGAGAAATTTCCTTCATATCCTGCATCATATCTTCCTCATTGTCAGCACCCAAAGATTCTACTTGACCTTTTTCTTCTCTATCAGAAAAAAGAACTCTAATTAATTCCCAGGTCATTACTTGGTGTGTCAGACCCAAACGAGTAGAGGAAGATAACCCAGGAACACTCAGTTGCCTCTCTATAAGATCACAGTACTGATGAGAAATCTCAGACAGGATCGTACGATTAGCTTCAACCTTTTGAAGTTTCAACCTGCAGGGACCAATTTCAACTTCTTTCATCACATGTTTTATTCCTTTGTGAAACTTTAATGGAGATACCAAAGCATGTTCAACAAGTTCCTCACTCACTTTTTTATTTTCATCCCTGACCACATTATCAAAAGCAACTTTCTCCAAATTGACAACAGACGATAACATCCTGTGATCACCACTGCTTCCTACAGGTGCACCAGAGTGTACAAGAACGCCATTTGGTCCCCACCCAACTCGAAATGACTTACCCATAAATAGGCCAGCATCAACTATATTGTGAGCATAGTTTCCAGATACTGGAGTTTCATGTTTGAGATCTAGATTAAAACCTTGCGATTTAACTGTCCTAAGAGGCATGCCCTTATGCTGCTGAACCATCAAAATGCCTCCAGGAGAATTTGAATCAAAATTACCATGTTTATACTCAAGTAATGGAACTGGAGTTTTTCTTGCAACTGGTGGGGTGGAGCGATGGTTAATTACTTGAGCAGAACTCTGTAAAGGCCGTACATACTGCTTGTCAGAAGATGATTTGCGACTTAAGTCTTCTACCTCTTCGTCATCTGGAAACATCAATAATCTCATTTCTCTCATTTTGACAGGATCAAGCCTAAGATGAGAAGGAAGAGAATGAGAAAGCTCAACTTCATCGGTATTTGATGGTGATTCTTTCTCAACATCATATACCTCAGCATCATCCATAACGATGTCCTCCTCGTCATCATCTCCAAACCCAAATCTGCTGAAGTGTTCAACTAAGAATTTCCACTCACCAGTCTCTAGATCAAAGGAAATAAATTGCGCTTCCTGTCTCTCCGTAATTTGTTTTAATTTCTTCACTATAACATCTTCCTTCCCCTCCTTAGACTTCAATATTTCACTGTCTAATACCAAAACTACTTCAGCTGCCTTGTTAAGGCCCTCACCAACTGCAGGCTTATCATTTTCATCACTGTATACAACTATCTCGTGCCTACGAAACTTGACAATTTCATCTATATGTAACCCCCTCACATCAGTTTCGTTAAGATACCTGACATATCCATAACCAAATCTTCCAACAGTGAAATCAGAAACACGGCCGCAATAACCAGGTTCCACAAGCTCCCTGGCCACTAATTCCTTCAGAGAAGGTTTAGTATAATAACCGCTTGAGTTCAGGACAGGCAAAAAAGCTTCAGTTTCTGTCATGATATCAACGGACGGAGCAATGCAGCCTTTATAAACCCTTCTTCGCTTACAAGTATGCAAAGCCAATGAATCAGCGACACCTCCAACGTCACAGTCCATCATAAAGTTAGGTCAACGCAAAATCTACACATCGAAATTCGAACGCAATTCCCTGGCCTATTCTCTAAACAGAAAAAAAAAAAATATGAATTATACAGGAACCAATTCACCTCTTAGGTTAACTTCCAAAACGTGTCAGAAGATAAAGGAAAAGAAAATACACAATACAGCTATACTACACAGCAGAGGTAGTCGCATTTAATGAACAGATTTGAGTTTAAGAACATGAAAAACACGGATTATTCGATTCAGCAGCTATTCAGATCAAGCTTAGTGAAAGTGCGGCACAGCATATAGAAGCGTAGAAACAGAACGAAAGGAAAAAACTAATAGTGTTAAGCAGCGCGTTCCAGTGAGCATAGCTCGTAAAGAAAAAGAGAAAGAAATGAAGTAGAGTGAAGTTGAGTAACTCTGAGATGAACTCACGTCGCAGTAGGAGCAGTAACCAGCAGCTACGCCTGGGAAGCGAGAGAGGGAGTGGTTTAGCGGGATTGCGCTGGAAAATTAAAGTTGGGCCTAGTTTTATTATTGTTAAGAAAGGGAATAACTTTTTACACGCTCCCAATTCCTATTTTACACTCCTACTTCTTCTTCAATTTTATAGTCAAAATATTACTTCTCTTTTTCAGCTCTATATTTTTCTCCTGCAGTCTTAACTTTTTATAAATATGTTAATTATCTCTTGCATTGATGTCCTTAATTGTCGGAATTGAACATTAAAAGTATTTTTGAAAGTGAAAGTTTTATAAAATAGTTATTTTGAAAATTATTGGGATGCAAGTTAAAAACGGGCGTGCAGGTTAAAAACGGGGATGCAGGAAGTAAAATCCGAATAATGGATGCGGTAAGAGTGGCCTAGTATAAAGAGAGTTGGCCCGTATTGGGCCTAGGCCCACGAAATTTCCCCCGCTAAAGGGTTGTTCTTCTCCTTCCGTTTCCTTTTCCTATAAACCCTCTCTGGACAGCAAGGCTTTTGGCTGCTGGTTGAGCTCCGTCGTCTCTCAAACGAAAATGATTTCTGCGATATCGTGGGTGCCGAAAGGGGTTTCGAAGTCGGAGCCCGTCGTCGCTGATCCTCCTCCTGAAGAAGAAATTCAAGAGCTCATCGCCAACCACAAAACAGCAAGGTCCTTTAGTTCCAACAAAATTATCAAATCCCATTCACTCAATAAACTCTAACATTCACTTAATTTTATTTATGTATAGTGAAGACAGTGACAATGAAGACGCCAACGATGAAGTAGTGGCGCAAGCGTTAACCGTGGCGGATGCAGTTGGCAAAGCATCCAACGGAAACACTGACGATATAACCGCCGCCTTAAAGGACCTTGACATGGACCATTACGACGACGAAGACGAAGGTGTCTATCTTTCTATCATCATGTAACTCTATATTCTTCTATGTGATTATTTATATGCTTGTCATTTGTTTAGGAGTTGAGTTATTCAGTTCCGCAATTGGTGATGTTTATTATAAGAGTAACGAGATGGATCCTTATCTGAAAGATAAAAACGTAAGTTTCAACACTTGGTCACTTTATGAGCGTGGTTCTTCTTATAATCTCGTACGTTGTTCTGATGCTTCAGGATGATGATTCCGATGATCTCGAAGACATGATTATTAATCCAACTGATTCTGTCATTGTTTATGCATGTACTGAAGATGATGTGAGTTATCTCGAGGTGAGTTAAATGTCTTTTGGCTTGTGAAGTCGAGTGATGGTATATTGTACTGATACTCCTCTACTTTGTTTACTATACAAAAAATATACTTACCACACGTTCTTCCTGCACTGCAGGTTTGGGTACTCGAGGATGCAGATTCCAATGAAATGAACCTGTATCCTCACCATAACATCATTATTCCAGCGTTTCCACTCTGCACAGCTTGGCTCGATTGCCCTCTTAAAGGAGGAGAAAGAGGTTTAAACCATTGGTCTTTTGCACGATACCTCTCATGTGTATATTTGTGTTGATCAAATTGTCTGATGTTTGTTTTGTGCAATTCATTCCCCAGCTTACAACAATTAATTGAATTGAAGGACTCCTAGAAAAGTGAAAATATAAAAAATTCTGAAGAAAAACTTGTAAACCATCTTAATTATACGATCTGGTGATTCTACCTCCATTTTAGCATGCTGAAAACATGAACAGTTCATATTTTATCCAAAGGTGAATGGAAAAAGTTGTATTTAAACGCCAAATTGCATCACAAAATAGTGACATTAATATGTGATGTTAACTTCTGTTGTGTGACCATTAATTTCTCTTTTCAATGTTTGAGTAACTTTTCCAAGGTCTGGATTACCCGAAATCACCACCTTTGTAATTTCTGCTTAAAATTACTAGAGACATGCTTGATATCTTTGCTTTATTTTATGAGCTTATTTTAATTTCATTGCGATCACAGGGAACTTCGTAGCTGTTGGATCAATGGAACCTTCCATAGAAATTTGGGACCTTGACGTTGTAAGTGCATTGAGTGCATAAATTTAACCTTGCTGTCATATACAAAAAGAGAATTTTTTTTTGCCGGATACATTGTAATTTTCTGTTGTTCTCAGATTGATGAGGTGCAGCCATGTGTGGTTTTGGGTGGACTTGAAGAGAAAAAGAAAAAGGGAAAAAAGGTTTGTTGTACATTCTTGTTAATTTCAATCCCCTTATAATCACGTGATTACCGTAGTTTGTGCTTTCAAGTCCTTGTTGATATTCTAAGTCTTAGCAATTCATTGTGTGTGTAATGGTTTTCATAAAACTTAATTGAGTATGTTTTTTTGTGATTCATGAATTTTATAACTTTCATTGGGGATTGTGAATAGAATTTAGTAGGACTGAAATTACAGAGGTCTTTGGGCATATGAGGATTGAAGCAACAACTGTCAAAATCCGTATTTTTGCCTGTACTATTTTGTTAGACGTAATTTAGAAATTGCTCATGTCCCAACTGAAGATAGACTGGCAATAAAATGATCTTGGAACTGATATTAAAACCCTTTCCATCATTATTTTCTTTAAGCGTTTCACATTTTTGGACTAAATATATTTGGCCATTTCTTATTGAAATCTAATTTCCAGCTTTCATAAGCATTTCATTTTCTTAATCTTCAAACTGTTTCGTAGCAGAAATCAATCAAATACAAAGATGGCAGTCACACTGACTCGGTACTTGGTCTTGCTTGGAACAAGGAGTACAGGTTTGTAAAATTAAAACTGAATTCTCTTTAGAGAGAAAGAAAGAGAGATTAAGTTGCTTCAAGAATGTCTCAAAAGAACTACTCTTCATCCTCACTATTTGTCGAATGTAACAGTTAAAGGTGAATTACTTGTTAAAACCATTATTTAAGCAAAATAATGGGTGAGGATGAGGGATAACTCTTAGATTTATGCTTGGAATAGCTTGATTCCTTCTTTTATACACACAAACACACACACACACACACACACACACACATATATATATATATATATAGACATTTTTTCTTTCATCCTTGATACCTCTCTTGACATTTTTTCTTAAAAAAAGGAATATACTAGCAAGTGCCAGTGCTGACAAGAAGGTCAAGATTTGGGATGTGGTTACTGGGAAGTGTGATATCACAATGGAGCATCACTCGGACAAGGCAAGAAATTAGCTAGAGTATAATCTATTTTTTTTCATAAGGTCAATTCATTTTATCGATGAAATGACTTTTTCTTCTTCATGCTGACACACTTTTGTGTAATTATAATATAATATAGAAAATCACGATTTAAAGCATCAATCTGAGGTTATTTTTACTGTACTATTATGTACTAAGATGAAACAATTATGATATTATAGAACTTTGAATTAAATGATTTATTCAAAGCAGATAGGTGTAAGTGTGAAAAAACTTATAAGTCGTTCTCGTGGCTTTGTTGAGCAATGCTACACATTTTGTTAATAAGGGAAGAGATTACTACTTTAAAATGAGTCAATACATTTCCTGATGTCTATTATTATCTCTTGTTCATTTATCATTATAGGTTCAAGCAGTTGCTTGGAATCATCATGCACCACAGGTTCTTCTTAGCGGTTCGTTTGATCATACTGTCGTCTTGGTAATTATCCAATATTCCTTGGTTACTCGTCTCTCTATTTTACTCTGCTGTTGATTGGTTATTATACTGTGATCTTTGGTTGTATAGTGATATGCTGAAAGAGGCATTCTATTTAAAGATCAATGTATTTGAACTTTGAAAATTTTGGCTCTTTTGTTCAAAATTTGTTTAGCTATATAACGTTATCTATTATATTTTCAGAAAGATGGAAGGATGCCAACACATTCTGGCTATAAGTGGTCAGTCACAGCTGATGTAGAGAGCTTGGCATGGGATCCGCACACCGAGCACTCTTTTGTGGTGTGTTATAGTTATTTCTAAGGCCCGAGTACTAACATTACATCTTTTTTATAAAACTTGTTTTTGATAAAAACATACTAGCTCTTTTTCACATTTTTGATAAAATATTTGCTAACATTCTTTAGCTACTAACTTTCAAGTGTGTGTGTGTGATTATCTAATTTATATTAACCAAAAAAGGGTTTTGCGGGTGGAAGAGGGGCCCAGTCTTATTTTGTTGGATCAAATTTCAGTTTTCATGTTTGCGGATGAGCAAGTATTACTTAACTAATATTGATTTAATTGTTCTGTTAGGTGAGTCTTGAAGATGGTATTGTCAAGGGTTTTGATATTCGGACGGCCAAATCTGATTCCTCATCTGACCTGAGTTCAACTTTTACACTTCATGCACATGACAAACCTGTTTCCTCAGTATCCTATAATCCATCAGCACCTAATGTATGTGTCTTTTTTAGCATTTGATTTTGGTGACCAATGATCGTGTATTTTAGTTTAACTGTGCCTTGTTGAACAACTTTTTCATGCAGCTTCTTGCCACTGGATCCATGGACAAAACGGTAATAGTGAAGTCAATTTTTTTAGTTTCCTGTACACTTTGCAGATTGGAATTCCTCTTATCTGGTAGCGCTATTATTCGTCACAGGTAAAACTTTGGGATTTGTCGAACAACCAACCCTCTTGCGTAGCATCTAAAGCTCCGAAAGCTGTACGTTTGTTTTTCCTTTTTTTTCCATCGTTTCTAATGGGAAAGTTTCTACGAATCATAATATACATATATTAATTTGGAACTGATGACTTCTTCTTTTAATGGTGTTTGTTAGGGGGCAATCTTTAAAATTTCTTTCTCAGAGGACAATCCCTTCTTGTTGGCTATAGGAGGCTCAAAGGGTAAATTGCAAGTAAGTGAAAAGGGGGGATGAGAAATACTTTCTTGCTCTTTATTTGTTCTCTGATTCTGTGTGAAATAACTGTTGGAACCTATGATTTGTAGATATGGGACACATTATCTGATTCTGGCGTCTCTCGAAGATATGGCAACTACATCAAGAATAGATCGCAATCTGGGTCTTGAGATATGTTGAGTTTGTCTTCCTAGCTGTGTTGCGCAAATCAGTTTTGGGATTCACTGCAAAGAGTGTTCTTACATTTTGTATTGTTGTTTTTAGTAACATGATCTGAACGAACCCATATGAATGAATGGGTACGACGTAATTTTATTATGTGATTCCAACACTTCACAGTTTTTAGTTTGGAGATTTTTTATTTATTATTTTTGTGAAAAGCCCAATAGAAATTACAAAGACATGCTCTTTTTACTTTTCGTTCTGATAATGTGCATATAAATTATCGTTTTTGCAAGTTCTTGAGATAAAATGATGTTGGATTAAATGTCCGCATTTGCATAGTTACATATTATAGGTTGAAATATGAACTAGAGTATTGTTAAAAAAGTAATTAACATTTCTGACGTTTAAAAAATGAAATTAACCGAGATTGCAGCAATTCCAACACATTCCACAAATATCAAGGATTAAGGGACTCTGAGATGTTGAGGTTGCAAGAATAATGTTTATGGGAAATAAATTGATTGTTATATTATATAAAATCAAAATGGTACATGATTTAATGACTTAATTCACTTATCTAAAATGCTCTAGTAGTCCCTTTAGTTGTGAAATTTTTGTATTTTATAAATTTAAAATAGAAGAAATAAATTTCTTTGACATTCTGACGGAAAAATTGTAGTATTGCCGTTTGACAGGTAACAGCTTATAAAACCGTTTTTTGTTAATAATATAGCTTATTTGAGAAATACCTAAATATAAGTTTTTTTAATTATAATGCATAATAAGTGGATTTGTTGATTACAGACTATTTTGTTTAGTAACTGGTCAAATTTATAATATTTGGTGCGTCTTTGCGGGCGTGGCCTCATCTTTCTCATCTGTAGTCTCCTTAGAGATCATTTTCAAAATGTAAATTTAAAATATTTTAATTTATTCTAATAATTTATGTTTTTAATCCAATGGTTGAAACGCATGTCTTATTTATTGTTTAATAAAATAAAATATTTTGTATTAATAATCAAGACATCTCTATTTCTTAAATATGTAATTTACCATTATTTATTACAAATTATGTTTTTCCTATGTAACTTTATTTTGAAGAATTAATTATATTTAAGAAATATGTACAGGAGACTTTCTCCACGATACACAGTTACTTAGACGGAACGTTGAATGCTGTTTAAATTTAAATTATTGACACTTGACTGGTGTGATCCTTTAAAGTTTTAAGCAGCTTCCAGATTATTTAACCGATTCTTTCAATAGAGGATAATAAAAAAATAAAAACATTTTTTGTATTAAATTTGTTTGTATTGTGTTAAATTTGATACATTATAACACTTAATGTATTAACTTGTTTTTTCAGTTTTAGTTTGATAATATTTTTTCTAATTTTTTCCTATTTATTTTAACCATGAATTTATAAATATTAATTGTACTATTTGCTTTTAATATCACTTATTACCACATTCTTAAATGGTATGCTGCTTCTACAGCCAAGTTTCACAGTCGCTGGCTAACAATGCAAATTTTGATGCAAGAGGGAACCTAAAGAAGCTTACTACTATTATGTATCTACATACATCAGTAGGTGTTAACAATACCAACATTAACAGGGTATGTTTGTGTTTAACATGTAATTTTGGTGAGTGAATCACAGTTGATATATCCCTTAAAAGCAATTTTATGGTCTTACGCGAAAGATACTAAGTGTGCTTGGATTGGCATTGGAAACTGGACAAATGAATAAAGCAAACCACTCCAATGTGTTAGTATTTCAGCTAGAAATGCTTAACTCGACGTCCGTCTGTCCTTCCTCTCACGTGTTTTTCTGTTCAACTGACTTAGAATATATGCAAACAATAAAACAAACACAGATGCACATCAACACTCGTCTATTTCTCAAAAACGTAATTAACCAAGGTCATAGGGAAATATGTTCAATGAGTAACTTCCTGTTATGATGACAACTTAAAAATAAAAAGGAAAATAAGATCCAACCAGGATGGCCTCTGAGGTATAATTGAACAGGCAATCATAACTCAAAGCAACTTAACACCAGCATCCCTGAGAGAATCAATAACCGCTTTAACTTTACCATGATATTTCTGCTCTCTCTTCAAGTGAACAGAAACAGCAGGAATGTCCTTGAGCAAAAGGCGTTCAGCTAGTATCTTCCCAATCTTTGCAGCTGCAGCCACATCGCGAGTAGTTTCCAAGCTTGATCTCAGGGCTTTCTCTTGTGAGCTTGCAGAAGAGGCTACAGTAGCAGTTGGGGAGTGAATCACCTGGGCACTCACATACTTGTTGGTAAAATGCATCTTCAGAACATAAGGTTTGAGAAAATCTATAATCCTGGGAGGCCTCACTGGGGGTGGTATAACCATATCTGTTTTAAAATATAACCCTTGCTAATATAAGCATATAATTTCAAAAAAATCACCTTTTTGTGTCAGCTTTTAGCATAACAAATATAACTCAAGAAACCAACAACCATCCCAACAAAATTATCAACTCTCAGCCACATTGGTATATGAAACAAGAAGCCGAGCATTTCAATGTATCTACAAAAATATAAGTTAATTTCATGGTTTGAATATCTGGCAAATGCAGAATTCAAAATATCAACTAAATATAAACTTTTCCCCTTTCAACATCCCTCCATTCACCCAAAATTTGCGAAATAAAAGAGCAACAGAAAAAACGAAGGGCAAGACTGGCGAGGCAAAGGTAGGAGACGAACTTGAGGCAGTGTGCTAAAGATGAGGAACCAACAAGCGAAGCCAGAAACATTTAAACGTCAACAATGAAAAGAAGCCATTTCTCAGAAAAGATTGCATTGGGAACTTTGATCAAACACTTGAAAGGCAAGGTAGTGGGTATTGCTTAATGGGTTTAACAACAATTAGAAGAAATGGAAGCAGACCCAGTAACACAAAATTTGAATTGAAAAGGAAAACACAGAAACATACCTGAGGGCTGAGATAAATCAGATCCAAGTAAGAAGAGACTTTAACAAAACACAACACAAGCGTAAGAGTCAATTACCCTCGCTTCGCTCGCGCTCTGAAACTAATATTTACAACGCCCTTCTTTTAATTCTCTGTTTTTATATTCAAATTGGGAGGTTATTTTTTCTCAAAAAAAAAAAATACTCAATTCGTTTAAAGCATTTAAATTAGCGTAATAATAAGAATTTACATATTCCATTTGTAGTAAACAAAAAAACTTCAATCTTAATAGTTTAATTCTATTAGTTTAGTTCGGATTGAATTTTGTTATAATTAATATAATTAAATACGTATTTGGATTTTAAGCATTTTAAAAAAATAAAATAAAAAAATCAAAATTTAAATATGTTTAAATCTTTTATCAATTTTAAAATTATGTATCCTATTATAACATGAGGGACGCTTCTAAGTAAGAAAGAGTAATATGGTGATGATTTTAAAATAAAAAGAGATGTTTGTGTAAGATTTAGAAAAAACTGGAAAGTTAATATAGTTGGAAGAAATTTGATTTATTATTTTAATATACTAAAAATATAGATTTTGTCCCGAATGAAAAAATAAACAAAATAATAATAATAATAATAATAATAATAATAATAATAATAATGGTAATAATTTATATTCATAGGTAACTGATCATAACAAAAATAAACATTATATATAATATAAAAACAATAATATTTTTTTTATCTTTACATAATTCAAATGTAGTTTTGTTCGTGATATATTAAATATATTTCGTTACTAAGGCTTCTCTGTATATAAAATGTTTAGATTTTGATCATAATAATTCTTTTTCCTTTATTCTTCATTTCTTTTAGATTGGAAAGAGCTTGTTGTTCTTCTCTAGCACACGTAACCCACCATGAGATACAAAAATATGCTATACTATTAGTAACTATTACATAAAGTAAAGGTAATATCAATAAAGAACTTACGTAAGTATACATGGATTATGACACATAATTATATTTAACCTAAACTATATCAAAATAATAAGCAAAATCTAACAAAAATAATAAGAAGAAAATATTAATTATTTTTCTGGTTAATCAAAACGATCACACAATTAAGTTACTTAAAATTAAAAAAAAAAATACAAATGAACAAAAACCATATCATTAATTATGATACGTGTTTTAACATAATTCATTTTATATTCAACATATCATATCTCAATTATCTTTACTTATTATAGATTTACAACAGATTTAATAACATGTTAAACAATATATACAGTCTTTCAAAATTCATCTAATATTAAGTATATTTTATTATAAATTAATATTCTAATTAAAATTTTAAATCATCATTATTTAAGATCAAAGATTAAGGTAAGTAATATTCATATATCAAATAGGCTCTGGGTGTGTAAGAAACTTTTCTCAACTTTTTCATAAGTCGATATTTTAATTTGTGACTTAGATTATGGAAAAACAATATCTCTATTAATTTTTTATTTAATGTGTATGAATGCATACAAGATCAATACAACATTCTTACATTTTCAAGTATGTAACTTAACTATAATTCAATATCCATTGTTATTTTAATCATATACTGTCTCAATCTACACACACAAATATATAACTTAAGTGCCAAAATCTTAAAAATAATGTATAAAAAGACTACATTTGGTTTGTAAATTTAGATTCAACAGAAATTAAGTTTTATCTTGTTTAGAAATTTTTTTAGTAAAAATATCTCATTTGAACAAAAATTAGGAAGATCTCAAACATACAAACAAGCACAAAATTAGTCCAAAACTTAAAATCTAAATCTAGTCATTCTCCACCATTCCAATATAATTTTGACACTAATATATACATGTCGTACATTCACAATATCATTTGTATGATCTAGATTCAATTTTCATCACAATTCAATTTCAAAACAATCATTAGAATATTAATTTTTTTTATTTCACAAAACTTAGTAACCAAAATAATTTCGTACTAAATTCTCGTCATCAACATATGAATATCATTATCCAAAATAGTTTATCTATACGAGTTAAATATATACTCAATTCTTTTATTTTCATATTGACATTCCAAATCAACTTAAAATAAAGTAAATAATAAATTTTCCTTACCATATATTAATTTGGAATCCAAGAAAAATCAAACACCTTAAAACTCAAATAACCCAGATCATAAGATTTTTTAACTCATCATCTAAAATTTCAACAAAAAGAGCTCTAGAAGTTAATTAAAAGAAATTAAATTCTCATATTTTTGAAACTAAGAAATATGTTGAGAATTAAATAGATTATAACACAAAAATAAAATTACTATTTTGAAGTCATTGATGTTGATGATCCTATATCCGCTGAAGATAAAATTATTAAAATTATTTTATAATTTATAAGTAAATATATATCTTACTGTAAAACAGGTTTAGTAAAAGTAAAATTAAGTTAAATTTAAAATATTCTTATTAAGATAGTTTCAGAATAATTTATAATTTATACCAGCAAAATTTGATATTTATTATGTCATTCGTCAACAAATCACCTATAAGATGCAAATACAACATGTTTCATTGGAGAAGAAAAAAAAAATAAAAAAGTAAGAAAAAGTAGAAGGGAGAAAGCCAACAAGAAATGTACATATATATTACCTTTTACAATCTTAAAACAATTTTTTTATAAAGACTAAAATTAATTAAATCGAAATATAGAGGGACAATAGAACACAAAATCAAAATTCATTTATTTTATCAATATTGATAACATATTTAGATCAACTAGACATATGTAATTAAAAAAAATATGTAATTTCTTTCTTTAGATATTTTTTTAAAATGTAGTACTTATCTAACAAAAGTAATAAAATTTTTCTGTTTATAACATATTAAAAATAAATTATTAGCAATTATTTTAATCCAGTAAATATTGTCACGTATTTATTTCTGGAAAGTATACAATTTAAATGATAAATTAATGTTACTTTGAAATTAAGTATCATCATTAATTTAAAACATACATTCATGCTAATTAAAATTGAGAAATTAATGTGAGTTTTCGTTCAAAGCCCCAAATTTATACCAAGTTAAGAACAACTTCATATAATCCCTTATTTTTGGGCAAGTTTTAGATTAGTTTTTTTTCTAAATTAATAAATTTAAGTATTAACATTTTGAAACATCCAAACAAAATTTACAACAAAATAATTAAAACACAAGATTAAGTAAAATTATATATTTTAAATTAGAATTAATAACTATGCTATAGAGCCAATCAAATATTTAGTGATGGAAAGATTAACCGGTATTATAAGAACATCTTTAACTTTCACAGTAAAATCGAAGTTAGCTCAACAATATCATATGGTAAGCAGAAAGAACACGAACTTATATATATTATTAAAATAAATGAGTTATTGTGAGAAACAATAAAATACTCAATTATTAGGGTAACGTTGCAGTAAAACAATTAAAACTTTATCATGAAGTATCTTATTACTAAGTTGGGTGCCTGAATTGTTATGAAGTTGATAACATACGTTAAATTCATAATGGTAATAAAAAACAATTACGTGTCCAAAATAACTCTTGCCCTAAAGTTGTGTGCCTGAATAGATAATCGGTGTCAACAACAACTCACCTTGGTTTTCTGATGCCCAAAATAACCGTTTTCAGACATTCCACTCACACACACATGCATAATAATAACGTGCTCCTTTCCCTCATTTCTCATGCAAAACCCTAATTAACATTAACCTGTTCCAATCATTCAATCATTCAATCAATCAATTAAGAAAGATGAAGAAAGGCATCTTCAAGCAAAAGCCCAAATCACCGGCGGAGCTCGTGAGCCATGCCCGAGAACTCATCACCTCCCTCGACACCAAACCATGCACGCGTGAAACTAAACGCGAAGAAAGTAAACGCAAAGAAAAGGTAATTAATTGCTGTTTATTTATTCATTTAATTCATTAATGTCTTCCTTTCCAATTTCCTGTTACCTTCATACAGAATTTGAAACGCTGCGTTTTTGAAATGTGTTGCAGCAATCGGAGCTAAGCAAAACGATACTGGAGATAAGGACGGTTCTGTACGGAACCGCTGAATCGGAGCCAAATCCCGACGCGTGTGCTCAGGTCACTCGCGAGTTTTTCAAAGACGATACGTTTCGGATTTTCATCCTCTATCTGTCGAAACTCAAACTCGGGGTAGCCATTTTTGTCACCGTATATGATTTTTTTTATTTCTTTTTTTTTCTCAAATTAAATTTGTGAGAATTAATTTGAATAGACTCGCCAAGATGCAACGCATGTAATTGCAAACTTGCAACAGCAAAAAGTTAATTCGCAACTAATTGCTTCTCAGTACCTGGAAAAGAACTTGGATCTTGTGGACATGCTCATACGCGGGTACCGATTCTTCAATGCGCATTGAATTATTGTTTTTTTTTTTTTAATTTTATTTCGTGGTTTTGCGCGTTGGATAAATGGTTTGTTACAAAACTTGATTTGGTTAGTTATGAGAAAGACGGTGACGTTGCTTTGACGAATGGTGCGGTTGCAAGGGAGTGCATTCGCCACCAGAGTGTTGCAAGGTACCAATTCCATTTATTTGTTAATTAATTTCATATATGTGTTCTTGAGTTAAGATCATAATCTTATTCATGTTATAATAGGTATCAGATTTGCTTCTTATGAATTTGCTCAGATTAAAAATGTTTTTTTTTTTTTTTCAGACATGTGTTGGAATCTGATAACATGAAGAAGTTCTTTGACTACGTTCAACTACCAAATTTTGAGATAGCATCCGATGCCTTTGCAACTTTTAAAGTATGTTTATGATATATTATTTTTCAATTTTCATTCCCAAAATTCTATACATTTTTACCATGAAAAAGATTTTTACTGTTAAAATTTCATATTTCTAATTTTTTTTGTCTGTTAAATGAATTTTTTCATAGAATTCTTTTTGTAAATTTTGTATAAAAAATATTGCAAAATTTTTCGTAAGTTTTCAAAATTTCAGGAAACATTTACAGAAAAAAACTTATAAAATATAAAAGATTCCGATAATGTTCCATGTTTATGATATGTAGACAGCAGTATTTTGATAACCACGATTAGGTACATTAGACAACTTACTTATATAATAATTATAATAATATTTCATTCATAAATTTTGTTGTCATGTATATGTAATTTTATATTGTTAAAATCAAATATAGATGGTGTCAAACTACCATTCCAGTTTATTATATTATATAATATAGTTTACTGTTTTCACAAATCTACACATTGCAATAACGGCCCCAGATAAAAGAATAATTTGGCATTGCATCCATAGCATTATTCTATTGTTGCATCTTATATTTTCATTATTTTGTACGACATTCAAACAAATAATATCTTAAGCCATCTAAGCTTATATATATATATATATATATATATATATATATATATATATATATATATATTTATTTTTATATATATATATATATATATATATATATATATATATATATATATATATATTGATTTCAATGTATCTATGCAAGAATTAACTTTGATTTGAAACTTTTTATGATCATTACTCATGTTTGGACAGCTAAAATCGTGTCACAAGTAGGAATCTGGTTTTAATTAGAATATTGTTATATCATACCTGCTAATATAGTTTTCTATTTTTTATGAAGTCGTGTATTGATTTTTTTTGGATGTGTGAATTTTTTTTATTTAATTTTTTTTAACCTGTTAATTTTTTTTAATTTTTTGTATGTTATTTTTTTAAAATTAAATTTTTCTCAATAGATAATTTTTATTTGTTTTTTAATTTGTTATGGTATGATTGGATTGATTTAATTATGTAAAATATTTAATATAATAACATTTTAAATAATAAAATTAAAGTAGATAACGGTATCATTTAATTAATCATATTAAAATTACATGTAACTTAATTAATATTTTTTTCTATCATATATCCTCATATACTTTAATTTTATTATTTAAATATTATTATATTAAATATTTTACATAATTAAACCAATTCAATTATATCATAACAAATTAAAAAAAATAATTAACATACTTGAAAAAATTTAATTTTTAAAAAATATCATGCCCACAAAAAAAAACTAAACAAAAAAGTTAACACGTCCAAAAAAACAATTCAATACTCTAAAGTTATGCTACATAGCACAACTATGATTGAAAAAAAAAAGTTAAATAAAAAAAACTCATTCAAAAAAAAAATCTTTACTAAAGTAATGTTACTTAGACTTCATAAAGAAATTGTTTTACCTTGCACCACTTCTAATATGACAAAAACAACTTTTCCGATTTGGAACACGACTTTTATTTTTAAAGTCCTCTCTTCTCCCAAGACTTATCCAATTTTATATATATATTTTTTAATTTTATCTATTTTCGTAAAAACGGTTTAAAACTGCATCAGTTATGAAAAAAAAAAAAAAAAAACAGTTATTAG
>Ga0209700_102210_pt1 | contig 39871 bp, 20 predicted proteins | sample SiratroredBW_FD_187528 | JGI IMG/M metagenome (GOLD analysis project Ga0209700, IMG submission 187528) | Root nodule microbial communities of legume samples collected from California, USA - Siratro red BW (SPAdes) (version 2) | ecosystem: Host-associated > Plants > Roots > Nodule | place: USA...
AAATTTTTTTTTTAAAAAAAAAAAAAAAAAACAGTGTACCTCTAATTATTCTTAACTTTAACTCTTATAACAATATTTTTCTAGTAAAAAACAATGTCAGTATTTGTTTCTTATGTTCAATGGGTATAAAGAGATTGTAATATGTTGTTTGGTCAAACATGACCTCCCAATAGATCATGCCTCTGTCTCTGTTTGTTCTCTATTTATTTTAATCCAAATACATTAATGTTTGATTTTTGCAGTCTTTATATCTTTTCCAATGTAATTTCAGATTTTTGTCATCCAAATCTAATTCAGATTGAGTTATCAGTATATTTTACGTTATTTAATTAAAATAGTCAATTTTAATTAATTTTATGAAATAAATATTTAATTGTTTTCATCTTTCTACATGTTCTTTATTTATATTTGGAATCGAATTGGTTGACTTTGCCAAATATAAACCATAAATTTTAGCAAAGTCGAACCTACAATAAAAAAAGTCAACCTAAACCTTTTTTAACACATGGAATATAAGTAGGAGTGTTGTTTTATTTTTTATATTTTGTGTTCAAATGAACAACCTTTTTAGCTCATCACTGATCAGTGAGTAGACTTGCTACTTCCTCTTGATAAAGTGAAGTAAAACTAATTAAATTTATACTTTTTTTTTCATCTGTATTACAGGATGCAACATCAACCAAATTTTGCTACTGGAGAAAAAAAATTCAAGATATTAATTTATTTAATTTGAAAAAATAAGTATTTTTTTTTATGTTAAAGTTATTTGAGAAGCACATTTTAATCCATATTAATGCTTAAAATATTTTATTTTAATCTTTCTTAGACAATAACTATGAATAATTCTACGGAAACTATAATTTGTTTAATTGCATTTACTTGAACTTTAACTACATTTATTGATTGATCTCGCATTTCTAATACACCATCTGTCTAATTCTTGTTACCAGAAAGGGTTGAGTATACTCACGTGGGTCCTATCCTATCCGTCAAAATCCATTTTGTTTATTTGAAAGAGACTTTGAAACAAATCCACAAATCTATAAAATGGAAAAACATGTAAGTAAAAGGATAAAATATATAAAATATCATAAACAAAATCCATAAAATATATGAGAAAACATAATATTGAAAATAAATTCACAAAATCTGAAATTTTGAAAACAAAATTTGACAAAAAAAATTGAAAAATCAAATCTAGAAAAATCGAGGAAAAGAAAATTGGAAACATTATCTCAAGCAAAATTTGAATTTGAATTTGCGAAGAAAAAAAAAAAAACGTACAAGATGGATACAAACCATAAGTGGAAAGATTAATTCCTGACTTTTCTTAGTTTTTTTAAGACTAAATATTTTTTGGTTAATTTGAATCGGTGTAATTGAGTTTTATTTATTAAATTGAGGTAAAATATGAATGTACTGAATAAATCTAATTTCACTAATTAGATTATGTTAAATTTAGTTAACACATATTTGATAAAATGAAATTTGGTTTAAAAATTAAATGAATAATATTTTTATGAGAATTAATAGAGAATTTAATGTTGAATTATTTTATTAATTAGATTATGTTGAATTTGATTGATATATATTTGATAAAATGGGATTTTATTTAAAAATTAGATAAACAATATTTTTATTTTTATATAAAAACTAATGGAAAATTCAGTGTTGAATTAGATGATTGATATGTTTTCTAATTTGTTTTATTATATTCATTATTATTATTATTGATAAAAATTAAATTTCATTTTTATTTATTATTCTTTATAGTTAATATGTGTTTTTTTAAATTATGTTGACTAATGCTATTTATATTATAATTTTACTCTAATTATATTTACTTTTGATACACAAAAGAGTTTGTACCAAACACCATTAGATCTAACATTGCACTCACTCTTTTATTTAATTAAGAAGACATTGATCAAATTTGACCATTGTAATTTCTTTTATTATTATTATAGCTTATTTTTATTTATTTTGGGTGATATTATTAGCCAATTGATCTTTTAAAAGGGGGGAGTGGAGAGGGCAATTGCTTCCTCCTCCACCTTACAAAATGCTTCATGTATTTATAAAATAATATATTAATAATGTTTTATTATTTTTATTTTAAAATTTATACATTAAATATTTTTTTTCACACTTACATAAACCTTTTTGTCATATTTTAATAATAACAAAAAAAAATGTTAGATACTGTTAAAATATTTATAATTTAATATGATTAATTTTAAAAATTCAGTTTAACATATTATTTTAAATATATAATTTGTGATAATTAATTTAATATTATTTAAAAAAATATAATATATTAATTTAAATATTTAATTTGTGATAATTAATTTAATATTATTTAAAAAAATATAGATATTTTTTAATATTTATTAATTTTTTTTATTATTTATAAAAAAAAGTTTATTAATATTTATGAAGAAAGAAATTAACCAATTTATTTACGTAACTCGATAAAGAATTATTTATAAATAAATTTTAAAATAAAAATAAGAAAAATATTGTTTACATATTAAAGATTTATTAAATATAAGAAATATCTTGTATTGTGCAGAAGCACGTGTAGAGTGGTAATCTGAAATCGGGGGTTGGTAGAAATAGATGTTTTATTTTAATTATTTTGTGTGGTTATTTTAATTTGGTGAAAATGAAAAGTGACAAGTGAGGAGGCAAGAAGAGAATGCGGGTTGTGAGTTGCTCCATTTCGTGGTCGTTTGGGTCAGCCGTCACTGCCGCTCTCCCCTCTTTCCCATCTCCCAGATTCCCTCCGCCCCCCTCTCTCTCACTCCCTTCCTCCAATTCTCCACCCACCCTCCTCCGCCGCTCCACCCCTCCCCGTACGTAACTTTCAATCAATTCTCTTCTCTCTCTCTCTCTCCAATTGCAACTGTTTTTGTCTTTCTCCCACCACACACTAAAACATTCCTTTGTCTTTGTTTCCTTGGGCAGCCAGAAGAGTGACCAGAATGGCTCTCAAGGACGCTCAAGATCAACAAGACCCGCGCTTGGAGAGAATCTCCTCTGCAATCCGAGTCATCCCTGACTTTCCCAAGCCAGGTCTCCCTCTCTCCTCCAACCGCCTCCTCTCCTTTTCGTTTAATCATTTCTCTTACGTTGCATTTCTTGTCTCTCTCTCAGGAATTTTGTTTCAGGACATAACCACGCTGCTCCTTGATCCCAAGGCTTTCAAAGACACCATCGACCTTTTTGTTGAGAGGTACAGAGATCAAAATATCAATGTTGTCGCAGGTACTCATCACTCCTGATTTCCTCTTTTCTTCCTTTCAACTAACTTTCTTTACCCCTTTCTCTCTCTCTGTCTGCTTCTAATTTTGTCCTAACTCCTCAACCCGGGGCCGGTGGACACTTATTTGAAAACCACTTTACACTGTATCTGTATCAAGTCCTGATCTTTCATCCGCCATGTCCTTTTCGCTCTTGCAGCCAACTTGTTTGTTGCAAATTTGGGTTGAGGGAGGGTGTGATAGTGGTTTAAAGGGTCATGATCCTTTCATGTCAGTAAAGAACTTGATTATATCATGTTATGTAATGGACCCTATGTAACTCTTTCTATCTTGCCTCAAGCCCACTTACATTGTGAGGATCTATACATTGCGAGGTATTCATGCATTATTGTTGTTGTTCACTTTGACGGTCGTGTGAGCTTCACTATTTTGTCTTTAAAAGATGCTTTGTGGGTTAAAGAGCAAAGATGTTCGTAAATTACCATTTGCTTCATTTCTAAGCAACGTGGAACATTTTTTTGGTGTGTATACTGGAACAGTGACTCCCAATTGGGTCCAGGGAGATATAGGGCCTTGTGTCCCACATGTGTGGCATGTTCCAGCTCTAGACCTTTCTTTCTCTTAACATGATATTGTCATATTCTTTATTAGCCTGAGTTGATCCTATTCCATGAGTTTAGTACTAGGTAAATTAGAGTTTTGCTGTTATGTTCTTCAGCTTTGATATTGCAAGAATTTCTTTTTTCAATTCTAGTCTGCAATTTGTGATGGGCGGTAGCATTGCTTCCTTGCCCGTGGGCATAAGTCAAAATTGTATATTTGTTTTGACTTGTTTCATATACATTGTTGATAATATTTACTGGAATGATCTCTTCAACGACTAACTTTCATTAATTCATTGAGTTCCATGCAAATTGCCAAAGTGGGATTTTTGTTTTATTCCAACTTCAGAAGATAATGGACTCAAACTCAGATACCAATTAGCAACTGTGTTGCTAGAAATCTGGATTCTTCAATTTCTTTTACTTCTGCTTAAAATAAGTGACTATTTTTTTTTTGATAGCTGTATTTATGACCCAATGCAGGTGTTGAAGCAAGAGGCTTTATATTTGGTCCACCCATTGCATTGGCTATTGGAGCAAAATTTGTCCCCATGAGGAAACCCAATAAATTGCCAGGCATAATTTTTGTACCTTTGTTTTCAAATAATTGCATATAATGTTGCCCGAAATTCCTACTTAGCTGATAATTGTGGTTTGGGGTCTTTGAATCTCTGTATTGTGTATGGTCCTCAATTCTAACTTTTGCACTTGTTCACTGTGCTTATTTTTAGTTTGTTGAATGGTCGTGTTTTGATTATACTTACAGGGGAGGTTATCTCAGAAGAGTACTCTTTGGAGTATGGAACAGACAAAATCGAGATGCATGTAGGGGCTGTCCAACCTGGAGAACGGGCCTTAGTCATAGATGATCTTATTGCCACTGGGGGCACGTTAGATGCTGCAATTAAGCTACTAGGTAAACTTGTCAATATTAATGCTTTATGGGCTATCCAAGGAAAACCCATTATGAATGAAAGTTGGTTTTCTGCCTTCTTAAAGCTATCCACGAGTGCTTCCTGAGTCCCAACCTAGTTACTCTTGTCTGGTTCATATGATGTGCCTGTTAGAAAGACCTTGAGTTTTATGTTTACGGATTAAATGTCTTTAGAATTGTGCCAATGACCAAACATGGACTTCGGACCCATTGAACCACGTAAGAGATCATTCTATCAGTGTTTCAGCATTCATGATTTTCTTCTTTCTGTTTATTTATACATTCAGACAAATAATGCATGCATGATGTTCTTTTAATAAGAAGACAAAAGCTTGTTTCTGGGTAATGAACCTAGTACCACCCTTTTAATCTACCCCTAAAATGGTGTTTTCAAGTGAAGTGACTGTTTAACTTGGAAGTGTGTTTTATACTGTTTAATGCTTAACTTAAGCATTTTAATACATTCTTAGTTGTTCTGTTTGTTACTCCCTTTATTGCAGAACGTGTTGGGGTTGATGTTGTGGAGTGTGCTTGTCTGATTGAATTACCAGAGTTGAAGGTACAACCCTAACATATATTTATCCTCACCTGGTTTAATTGTTGGCTTGATTTATTTCTTAAATATATAGAACATGTCAACTTTAAAAATTAATTAAATAAAAAATACCGTAATCAGGATGGCTACTATCTTGCTAAGTTACAGTTTTCATTTTAGGATCTCAAGTGACATTAGCAGAACTAAAAAATGACGGTAAAGTTGAATTGTATCGTTGAAAATTGTGTTGAGAGACATCAATGTAAAAAATTATTGTGTAGGCACCGTGTGCAAAGTAATTTGCGCTCTGACCCAATGGAGAATGACTTGATTTAACATTTTTCAGATTTAAGTACTAGGTAATAGGACCCCTTTCAAACTAATTGATTTTACTAGGTCCAATATGGTCATCTTTTTCTTAATAAACCTAAAATATTTGTCATGTTCTTTTATTCTACATATAAACTTATTGTTATTAATAAATATTGATAAATGTTGCTGAAATTTTAATTGAAGTATGATAACACGATTTATTTTATTTTTTTCATATGTATTTAAATGCTAAAAAATATAAATTCATGTTTTATTTTATTTTTTAACATTATAGAATTATGATATTGCATTTTTTAAATATCTTTATTTTATATTATTTAATTATTATAACAATTTATTAATACTGGTTCGACCGTGATTGAACAATTGAGCCTTGAACTAGTGCCTTAAATGATTCAGTGACTGGTATGGTTTTAAAAATATAGGTATTTATACAAATGAGGCATGAACAAAGAAAATTCTTAATCCTAACTGATCTTAGAATCTGGGATCAAATCATTTGTCTCATTAACAATAATTAGGAAAGCTAATAAGAAAAATAGACTCTGATGATTGTCAATACTATTCTTAACATTTGGGTTTGACTCACTAACTTCTATAAAATTTGCTTATAAGGTGAGGATTATCTTTCAGTTATGTATTTTCATTTGGTTCTATTACTGATTGATGCGAGACTAAATCACCACTCTTAAGATTGCAAGGCAATCCCAAAGAGACCGCAACTTGAGCGGGCTAGGGGTGACCACAACTAAGATGACTTTCTAACACAGTCCTTTGTGCCTAGGACTTCCAACCTAGAACATGGTAGATCCAGGTGACCCAACATTGGATATAGGATAGTATCGGATGCTATCTTAATATTTGAGGTTAAGTCTAACTCAACTAAACAACTGTCTTTTAAAGTGAGGACTATCTTCCGCATATATATTTTAATTTGACAATATTACTAGTAAATGTGAGACTAAACCAACTCTTCAGATTGCAATTTCAAGCTACCTCCAAAAAAGTCACAACTGGGGCAGGCTAGGATTGACTGTAATTAAGGTGACTTCCCAACACACTTCAGGCTGGGGCATACAAGTTTGCTGTATCCAACTTGTTACATGCAGAAACTATTCTAGGATCGTAAGAACTTCGCCAACATGTCAATAGGTTGTTCCTTAGAGCCCACGAAACTTCTATATGTTTAGTCTTCTATTAGTTGATTGGTTATATAACAAGGCCATGGGGTATATCTTTTGAAGCAAAATACTTTGACCATAAGGGTTCAAAAGTCGTATTAGCTATTGCCCAATACTTTATCTTGCCGCTAAATCTACTTTTTACTTTTCCTCAACTTAAAGTTTCCACCAACGAGGACATAGTAGCCTATTCTGGATCTTCCCAATATTCATTTGCATTACTCTTGTCCATATCAGCGAGCCCTTGACCAGGTAATCCTTTGATGCACCTGAGGATCTGAACAACTACATTCCAGTGTCTACGACGTGGTGAATTGAGAAAGTGTCTGCCTACAGTAATAGCAAAGGAAATGTTTGTACTCTTTTTGAGATAATTTAATTTCCCATTTAATATATATTTGCCTAGATCATTATTGGACTCCCCCCTGATTTGGTAGAAACTTGACATTTGGTTCCATAGGAATATCAACAAACCTACAATTAAGAATTCCTGTTTCTTCCAAAATATCAATAGTGTGCTTCCATCTTTGATTGAGATATTTTATTCCAAAGAAGTACCACAAACGACCAAGATATTGTTTGAAAATCTTTGAATTCTGAACTAGTGTTTTGTCAACTCCCTGATGTTGACTTGATCGTCATTTGCAAACACAATATTATTTACGTACACCACAATTTATCTTATTCAATGGTGAGCACTTAAAGAACATAGAGTGATCTATGTTATAGCTAACCATACCAAATGATTGGATGGTGCTACTAAATTTACCAAACCAACCTCAAGGTGATAATTTCAAATCATATTAAGACTTCAGTAGCTTGCAAACAAGATTAGACTCCTTCTAAGCAACAAAGTTAGATGGTTGCTCCATGTAGATTTCCTCCTCAAAATTACATGGAAGGAAATTTTAATATCTAGCTAGCTAGTAATAGGTATATTGCCTCCTGTCAACCATAAAAAAGAATAAAAATCATCTTGAGGGAGGAATTATCACCGTAATCCAAATCATAAATTTGAGTATATCATTTTGCTACCAGACCAACTATAAGACAACAAGAACGCATAAGTGAGGTTGAATTGTGTGTTTACAATTTTTTTAAAACCTTAATAATAGGTTGCAATAACACATTTAGATAAAGCGGAGTAGAACTCGTCGTGAGAAACGTGAAGAGCAAAGTAGAAAATAAAGCACGCACATTTCTTAATAATAGGTTAACTCGACCTAAGTTTTGTCCTGTCCTTCAACATGAAAGATTTTCTTCATCTAGTTGGTCACAATAAGTGTTCTCTAAGTCACTTTTTTAACTATACAATAGGTGGTCATTTTAGGTGGAGAACCCGAGTCTCATACCTTACAATTAAATCCTAAAAATATGCAGCATGAGGCTCCTACCTAAGAATCCCTTGCATTCCTTGATTATGGAGTGAAAAGAGGCAATAAATGCAGAAATTATATGGACTTTGTAGGTCGTCGTTAGTGATTCTGCCTTGATCTAATATGTTTGATTTAAAAACAATATTACTGCAAATCGTCCTGGAGGAGGGTCACTGAAGTTATGTCAGCACTTGAATTCCTCTCTACTGATTATTGTACACGGTTTATCCAGAGCTTCTGGTCCTGCAGTGTTTATGATTCTTAACGTAAGTCCATATAGGTGTTTTCTGTTTTATTTAGAAAGAAAGGCCATAACTTACGGATTCTTTTGGTCTGGCTATTGTGCGTTATATGACATTCGAAATAGTGTATTCTCCCTGGTGCATTACACTGACTATTTTGAATACCAAATCTATGGTTTTGCGACAGAAAATTTATTGCTATAAAGTATTTTCCCTTCTGGCATATTTCAGGGGCGGGACAGGCTGGGAGACAAGCCGCTATTTGTGTTAGTTAAAGTGTCGGGCTGATCTTTTTCCTGTTGATTGTGTTTAGTTATTGACCATTTGATCTGGCTCTTCTTAGGAGCTTTATTCATGACTGCTTAGATTTTCTCAAGATATATTTTTATGGGATTTGCTGCAGAAAGCTTCGTTGTTTCTGCGATTAGTTCTGCTATATTATTATTGTTATTATTATTAGTATTATTATTATTATTTTCTGTGTGTCTGATTGGTTTAAAGCTCGTCATTTATATTTATAGTAAATAATCAATAGATAAAACTGTTAGAGTCGGTCTAGTGGTTAGAAATTTGGGTAATATATACAGAATAAAAATAGAGTTTAAGTTAAAAATTAAACCATCCTTAGTTAAGACTATTCTCATTACTATGCCTAATCTAAAGATCTCCGCTGCCAAATAATTCTCTCATTCCCAACACAAAAATAAAATAATTTACATTTTCTTTACAATGTTAAGATTAAAACCTATGCATATTACCCGAATTTCTAACCACTAGACCGACTAACAGTTTTATCTATTGATTATTTACTATAAATATATATGTTTTTTTCATTTGAATTTTTACACAATTTTAAAACTATTTGTGGTTCAACGAAAAAATAATGAATGATGAATTTGCAACAAGTAAAAAAATCATCAAAAAGTACAAGTTGAAGGTAAAATGTGTAATTAAGTTAAAAACTTTAACACAAATTATTCGTTTACAGTTTAACAGAAAAAATCAAATGTGAAGATTTCACGTAACAAATATTTTCGTGGATAATTATATATATATATATATATATATATATATATATATATATATATATATATATATATATATATATATATATAATATACAAGTTTAGAATGTCGATCAATTTGAACATAAAATCTTAAAATTGATTATGAAGACTTAAATAAAATGTATAAACTAATAATGGAAAATTTTAAATAATAATTATTGTTGACATTTAGTTAAAAGATTGATTATATAAAAAATTTAAATATGATTTTTAATTCTATATTTCTTTTGGTTTTTTATTATTTTTGGTTGACATTTAGTTGAAAGATTAATTATCTTATTATATAGAAAACTTAAATATATTTTCAATTATCTATTATTTATTTTGATTTTTGTTTTGTTTTTTTTTGTTCTGGGGTTAGACTATGACGTTATGTTCTTGATGTGATAAATAGTAATTCAAGTTAGTACGCTATTATATTATTTTTTTGATTATGTGATTCAAGTATTTTTTTATTTATTTTATATAATGTTATTTTTAGTTTTTAGTTTTATTAGTATTAATGATGTCACAAATTGTGGTTTACTCAATATTTATTACATGAATTTAATTAAATTATATGTTTTTTTAAGTTTATTGAATTTTTTTATCTCACAAGTCTTGTGGATAACAATATTTTGGCATCCTTCACACATAGGAATTCGTTTTAAAAATAAAAGAATGATGACAAATATTTATCAATTATCGTTATCTTCGAACTTTTACAAGTAGTTGTAATCATTTCTTATTCAATTTTCCTTTTTATCGATGTCTCCATCGAAGAGTTATAACTTATTTAGAACAAGCTAAAAGAATTTCACTTAACTTTGTCTCAATAATGTTATTTCAATCTTCGATGATATCTAATAAAAAACATGACAGCGAGTGTCATAAATTGATGCATTGAGATTTGCTTAATAAGAAAATTTTGGTTAGTATTTAGCTTATTGTGTCTTTTATTGAAATTTTTTGAATAAAATGAGAAATATTGGTATTGTGAAATAAACTTGATGAAATAAAAGTCACTCAGCAAACTTTAGGTTGGATTGAGTGAAGGGATAATATTGGATAAATAAATTTGGTAAAATGAATAATGAGGTGAGATTTGAGTAGTTGATTACAATTTTATTGATATTCAACAATGAAGTTTTAATGTGTTTATATATATATATATATATATATATATATATATATTAAATTTTAAAATTTATTTTTGATACAATAATTTTTATTAAATTTTAATAGTAAATTATATAAAAATATAGTTTATTATAAAAATAATTATTGAGATAACATGTGTTTTTTTTTATGATTTGACATGTTTACTTCTTTTATTTAAAACTAAAATAAAAGTCTTAAACAAGTTGATCCACGTAAATCCACAAAACGAATAACCCGAATTAAGGCTTCCTACACGATACAAGATGTTTATTCACTTAATAAATTGTTAAAATAATAATAATGTTATTGTTATTTACATTTACATAAAATGAGAAATATTGGTATTGTGAAATAAAAGTCACTCAGGAAACTTTAGGTTGGACTGAGTGAACTGAGTGAGGAGATAATATTGGATAAATAAATATTGGAATGAGGTGAGCTCACCTCATTATTTATTTTACCAAATTTATTTATCTCAATCCAACCTAAAGTTTGCTGACTTTTATTTCATCAAGTTTATTTCACAATACCAATATTTATCATTTTATTCAAAAAAAATCAATAAAAGACACAATAAGCTAAATACTAACCAAAAGTTGACCCACATAAATTCACAAAGCGAATAACTCAAATTAAGGCAGTTACTTCCTACACGATACAAAATATTTCCCGCACTTAATAAATTCTTAAAATATTAATAATGTCATTGTTATTTTATATATTAAATAATTTTCTTCTTCTTATATTTACATAAAAATCTCTCTCATATTTTGTTTTTTTAATAATGATAAAAATAATGTTAGACGTTATTAAGATATTTATAATTTAATATGATTAATTTTAAAAATTCAGTTTAACACATTATTTTTAAATATTTAGTTTTTTATAATTAATTCAATGTTATTTAAAAAAAAAATATAGATATTCTTTAATATTTATTAGATTTTTTTAATTATTCATCAAGAAAGTTTGATAATATTTATCAAGAAAGAGAGAAATTAATAGTTTTTTATTTGATTGCACTTATTTATATAAGTGATTCAGTATGAAAAAAAAATTTAATAAATAAACTTTAAAATAAAAATAATAAAAAGATTATTGACAAATTAAGTATTTATTAAGTGTAAGAAGCAATATAATTCTTTCATAAATTTTTCCTAAATTAACCCGCAACTTGTATCCCACTAACCCCCGATAAGTTAAATGCCGAATTGGTTCTGAATGCAACCAACCCAACTGATATTCAAGTCCATTATGAAATGTTTACGTACGTTGACGTGTGAATAATGATATCTGATATCATAAAGATAGTCATTACCAATATTTAATCACAGACTAAAAAATAACATTTTGAAAAATTAAAAGACTAAAAAATATACCCAATTTAACACATTAAAAACATATTTAAATATTTAAACTTCCAACAAATCATATCATTCAATTAAATTAACATAATAAATAATAAAAATATTATCATTTATCTTATCGCCAAAATTACTTAAAGACTAAAATAACATTTTACAAGTTTGAGGAAATAAATAAATGAAAATTTTTAATTAAAAGAAATACTCCCAATTTGAATCACTACACATCTAAACCTATATACAATTATATTTTATATTACACTTCATAATTTATCTAGTTGATTTAGTCTGTTTAGGTAATATCATTTTTATAATTACTCCCATTCTAGCAATAACATACTTAAATATTTAAAAATAAATATTTAAAAGACATTTTCAACGAAAATAACTAATGAGATGCTATAAGTTATTTTTTTTCGCGTGACAATTTTTTAATAATAATATAATTAATGAATGAGAAGTTATGATATATATATATATATATATATATATATATATATATATATATATATATATATATATATATATTATAACACTTAAATTTTATATGATGGTCCCGAACCTGTATTACTCATGTTAAACTCTAAATTCATAAGTATATAAGTCAAAACACAATAGATAATAAGTTAATAGAAAATACTACGAAAATCTTTATGTCATGCATCAATTTTAAATCTAGTCTCACTTTTTTCCCATTATAAAGGCACCATTTAGAAAACTTTCAAACATAAAAAATAAGATTAGACTATTTTCATAAGTATTGAATATATTTACATGAAAGTATTACTTAATTCATAATTAATGTGAGATCCTTATACACGTTTACAAAGTGCTTTACATCTATTATTTTCTCATAGTATTTTTATTTTTAAATAATTTAAATTATCAACAAAGTGTGAATACTTTATCATGATAATTTTATAACTTAATATCTATATAATAGTCAGTTTAGATTTTCACTTAGATAAACTACCTTTTACATTATCCTACCACATATTTCCATTTCAAACATTTATACAGTTATAATATATCACAACATAACAACAATCATCACGTTATAATCATATTATATAAACAATAATTTAAAAATAATTTAAATAAGCTAAAACATGTTTAAAATATAAGGAAATATCGGTTAAATGATATTTTCTGATAAAATAAAAATTGTATTTGATCATCTTCTCGTTCAAATTATAAATTGTTACTTTATTACTTAAATAAAAAAATTTATAAATGAAAATATTTAACTTCTGTCTCACTTCAGCACCATTATATTACTTCAACGATATATGAAAAGAAAAAAAAAATTAAAAAAATAATGAAAAGTAATCTTTCTAAAATCTAACATATTTTATCATTCAAATAACATGACATAAAACCGAAATTCACAATATAACTTGCATTATAACTTTTAGTAGAATATCAATATTGGACAAAACATTTATACTTCATTATATAACTTAAACCTTTTCTTAGTTTAAAGTCAAAAATTTAATAACATTTTCTTTCATTGTTTTCAAAAATAACTTCTAGAGGCATTCTTCCAACACCTCCATATATTCAACTCATTAACTAATATTCCCTTAACCAAAAGAATCCTATACCCTTTCATATTTTAATTTGAAATAAAAATGTTTTGAATTATATAATTCAAAATATAAAAATTATATTTTTGACTATAAATTTAAAATACAAAAATTATATTTTAAATTATGCAATCTAAAGTAAAAAAAAATTATATTATAAATTGTTAAATTCAAAATAAACCAAATTATACAATGTAAAATATAAAAATTATACTTCAGATTATATAATTAAAAAAATATTTTTGATATTTTAGAGAATACAATGATGCAGGAAGAAAGCATAAAGATACATGAAGAATGTGTCTAACTTTTACTTCATTATATAACTTAAACCTTTTCTTAGCCCAAAGTCACAAAATTTAACAACATCGCTTCTTTCCTTGTTATCAAATATATTAGTTCAAACTTCTATCTCACTTAACCATACCAAAACAAATAATAAAAAATGACACTATTTCAATATACAGTATGTTTCATGAAAAAAAAAAAAACCCTATTCATGTTTAAATTTAACATTCAATTTAATATAATATCAATAGGATTTTCAAAACATAATCATTCAACCAATCACAACAAATTTAATCAAATTTCATAAACATGTGAAGATTTTCAACTACAATTAAGATAAACTTAACAACCAAGGCCTCAATTACAAGCTTAAAAGATTTTATCAAACACAAATTTTTCTCAATTATGCTATTTAAAATAATTTTATTTGATTTTTGCTTTAAGTACATGAAAAAATATCATTAATTAACAAATCAGTGTATTAATTACATTCTAAACAAAATTTAGAAAAAAATTATCTTTTTCTTACCTTTGATTTCTCATGTTTTAAGATATATAAGAATCAAAGATAATAATAAAGCAAAACACCGACTGAATTTCTTAATCACCTTGGAAAATCAAACTTTAGTCAACAACATCTAACATCAAACTTAAAAACTTAATATAAATTTTAAAAGCAAACACCACCTTAATCAAAATCTTACCTAGAGATCATGGATCCACGGGTTTTGTTCTACTCATGTCTACAACTCTCTTGTAGCCAGAAAACCAACATTGGAAGATAAAATAAGATCCAAAAAGAAGGAAGAAGATTATGTTCAGATTTTAGAGAAAATAAAGAAATGTAAAGATAGAGTAAGACGAAGGAGAAAACTAACTTTCTATATTAATTTTTACTTGCACCCCTCCCTTTATTTTAGTGCACCTCTATTTCTGAATTAAACATAACTATCATTCTTCACTTAAATTTCAAATCCACCCACTTATATTGCAGACTTGTATATTATACAAAAATATCCTTAATATAATTAAAACTTTAAATCTAAGTACACAAACACAATTCCTTACAATGTAATATAATAATTTATTATCAAAATTTTCATCAAACAACGATTACCACAATAGTTATAAAAGAAACAATTAGCAAAATCTTATTAAAGTAATAAAAAAATTATACACACAAAATTATAAAAATCGATATCTCTTTATAAACCAAAAATACTAAATATAAATATTAGAAGTAATGAAATAATACGAATAAATATAAAATATGATCATAAATTATTATTACGTCATTATTAAGGTAATATAAAAAATTATTCTTATTATTACGACCATTAAACAAAAGTTATCAAAATTATAAAATATCCACATAACTTAAAATTACCGTATTATGTAAAATCAGGATATAGTCAAGATTTAATCGATTAATCTAACCACAATGTATATTATAATATTTTAAATACTGCAATTAAATATAAAAACATGCTTTGATGAAAAAAATCCAGGCTCTGGACTGAACCCAACCCTTCACTGACTTCACCTTTTGTGTTTGAAGCGGCGAGTTCAGTCTTACTTCCAAAACTTTAGCCACTCCGCAGCATCGCCGTCCTTCTCTTACGCCCCTTCGCTCCATTCTTTCCGATTCAAATGTCGAATAGATCCGGTCAGGGTAGACAAGACAACAATAACAAGGGTTTCTCCAAAACCCATTACCTCCCCAAAAATCCCAATCCAACCCTCTCAACCTCCCTCAGACAAACCCAACCATCCACCGCCGCCACCACCAGCGGAGCCCCAAACAGAGCCCAGAATGGGAATTTCGTTAAATACTTACCACAAGACGAGGCCGTGGCGGCGGGTCTTGGCGCCGAAGATGGAGCATTGGATCCCCTCGAATCTCAGAGAGTCGTAGATCTTTTGAACACACACTTGTCACGCTTGCTCAAGTGCAAACCCAAGCAATTCTGGACACAGGGTACTTCACTCAATTATTCTTCATTCATTCTTTAAAATAAAAATCATATTTTTTTCCTTCATTCATTCTCAATCTAATCTTATCATACCATGTAGTAATGATAGTATTCAACTTGCTATTGAATTGTGTAATGTGCCACTGTTGCGTTTGGAATTTTTGTGTGAAGTTTGTGTTGATGTTTTTAATTGTATTTGCAGTGGCTGCTGACACCTCCTTACACGAGTTTTTGGACAGCTTCTTGCAATTCAGAAGCAGGTGGTATGATTTCCCTCATCGCGGGGTGAAAGGGATTGTTGCAGGTGTTATTGTTGGGGAGCGCGATTTGAGTCGCCGCGTTTTCATGGTATTGTATCGCATGTAAGTTTCTCGTGAGTTGGAGTGATGCTCTGTTTTGGACTCTGTTTTCTTTATCTGTGATTTTTTGTAATGTGTGTGCATTGCAGTTCTTCCAATAAAGACCCTGGTGCTCGACCGGCCGATGCCCTCAGTTTGAGAGACCATGGAGGTGGGATCTCATTTGATCTTTTTTAGGTTGTGGACAATAAAGACGTTTTTGTTTGAGTGACCACTACATGTTTTTTTATTACTAATTACGTTGTTAAGACTGCGTGCATACATATTGTGTGGACTTCATTTGTAAGTCTTGGCCCAGGCAGAGGTTGAACTCGCATTGGAACAATGTTTTTTGTACATGTTCTGTGAATGTTATGTGTATACAAGAAGTAGGGAGTGTCTGGTCCTGTGTCTGGACTCGTGTCAATATGAATGGTACAATGTATATCATATAGTTTGACGCTTGTTTCTTGGCTCTCTGGACATGGTTCCAAACACCCGTATATGACTCGTAGGTGATAAAACTGGTTTGTTGAATATGAAGCTCGGACACGCCTTTTTAAGTAGCGTGTCTCGTGTGCGACACTTATTGACACTCATACGACACATTGACACTCATACGACACGTATTCGTAATTCGAAAGACATTTTCTTGGATATATGATAATTTTAACATAGTTTCAACACAATTTTAAAAGGGACCAATACAATAATTTTTTAAAAACTCATAAACTTATTATAAAGATAAGAAACAATTCCTATATATAATCAGTAATATTTAGATTATATATGTTTCTTTTTACTTTTTGGATTTTAGATAAATAAATTAGATTAATTTTTGTTATATTTGGTTAATTTTGTTCATAGATGATTTTTGAATACATAAATCTTAATTGTCAATTTATATAATTCACAGTGATATAATATATAGATCCGTGTCCTCGTTTTTTATATTTTTGAGATCACACTTGTCGAAGTGTTCGTGTGTGTGCGTGTCGTGTCTGTATCCATGTCAGTATCCATGCTACATTAAGTTCCTGGAAAAGGTGGCATCTGATTCTTAAAACTTATGCATGGCACGTTGCTTAATTTATCAGTAGTGAATGCATATATGGTATAACAATAAAACATCATGCATTTATTGATGTTTGGAAATTTATTTCCATTGTGGATTCTTGTCGAGTGATTACCTCATATTTTGTCTTTTTGTATTGTGATTCACCGTTGTTCACTAATTTTGCCTGTAGTTCTTTTGCAGGAGAAAAAGTTGCTTGATTTGCCAAAGTTATTAGATATATGTGCCATATACTATCATGAAAATGAAGAACTGACAAGATCATTGGTGAGAATTTCTGTTTAATATTATATTACCTGGTATAATGATGAGCTTTGGCATAACGATAAAGTTATGCCTAGGTGACAAGTTGGTCATGGTCTCGAATAAGGAAATAGCTTCTTTGAATATGCAACGGAAAGGCTGTATATAGTTTACCCTTCCCCATACTTTCGTGAAGTGAGGAGCCTTAGGCCCTGGGATACATGTTTATATCTTTGATACTTTTTTTTTTTTGGTTTATTTGCACAAAATAATATATGAAGTTCATTAAGTTGTTTTCTGTAAGGTTTCTGTGTCTAACAGTTCCTCCAACAGTAGAAATAACCAATTATAGAAACACTATGAACTATTATAAGACAGAGCAATAGAAGATATTGAACAGAATATGAATAGCCAGGAATATTAAAAACTCAGAGAAGAAATCTCAGTGTGATGATTCCTTCAAATCTGAAAATATTGTTTATGTAAAAGTGTAAAGCAATAACAGGTATTTGGCTTTCAAGAGGCCAATTCTCTCCTCCAATTCTCCCACACCCTTCAATCCATGTTTCTCCCTTCTATTTATATTTCTCTCTCCTCTAACTAACCCCCAAAATTCCGTTCCTCTCACTACTGCTCTCCTTATTTTTCTTTCCTCTCCTCCTATATGTAAATTCAAAAGGAGTGATTTTTCCATTCTACCCTTTCTTTTCGTTGCTGTTGAGGTGTGTAACATTTTCCTTTATTGCTTGTGAAATAGAATGCATGACAGTATTTGATGTTCTCTCTTCCTCTCTCCTGAAGTAAACCAGTGTGCTTTATTCTGTTGCTCTCTCTGTTTTAGTTTACTCTGTCTTTTGTGCGTTTTTTGGTTTACTTGAGTTGTTCTTCTCTGCAAGGTCGTATTACTTCATTTGTTAAGAAAATATAGAAGGATATTAATCCAACCTTTTAATTTTGTCTGCATTACACCCATACACATTTTATGTTCGTATAGCCATCTCAATCTAAGGGGCAGTTCTATGTAAAATTCGTTGTGGAATTGAAGTACTTCCTTTTTGTGCATTTAACTTTCCTTTCTTACTTTTCTCTTTATAACTGTCTCAGGTCAGAAATGCCTTGAATGCTCAACCTTGGCTCCATAATAATCTGACTGCAGTAATATCCCATTTTCTAGGAATTGTCAGCACAATGCATGAACGTTGCAGTTCATCATTGGAGGTATTCTTGTAATTTGACTGAGTGAAACTGAATATCCATAATATTAATAGCTTTCTTTTCTGCTTTTGAGTTTTTATACTGTCTTTTGGTTAACTATTTTAGTTTTTTGTTGGTGAGAATATTAATGTAGTTTGTTCTTGATATGAAAAGTATATGTTACGTCTTGAATCATATTATTTGTTAAATTGATAAGTTTAGTTTTGATGTCCAACAAACTGTTTTGTTTCATATTATTTATATTATGCTGAAGAATTTACACTTTCAACATAACAAAAGGATAATCTAGGTCAGGCACATGCCTCCACACATTTCCAAAGAAAAGGTGGGGAGAGGAAATGACCTTTAGCGGAGACATAATTAACAATAATTTGTTGGATGATATGTGTTGAGAGAACTGGTTTATACCATGTGCATACATCACTGTTTCTGTATTATTTGGATGTATGCACAGAACATGCATATTTTGGTCTTATAAATTTAAGTTATTAATTCATCATTTTTTTGTTCGAAGATATAGTATTTAAGTATGACTCCTTCACTTTTCTTCCAGAGTTCCCTTTGAACATCCTTTATTTAGACCAATAATATGCCCAAAGACCTTCTCTCTCTTCCTTTCATAAGTTATTTGACTTGTGTAGAATGCATTAATGATAGAAATGTCTTTCAAAAAACTATTTACAAGTGACTGAATGTCTAAATCTTGATGGAAAGTTCATGTGTATAATTATGGTATGAAGGAGAAAATTTCAATGAAAATTAAAGGTTTCGTTCGGGGATTATGTACAGGTTTTATTTTCTTCTGGAAATCTCGATCACCACAATGCCACTTTTCTCCAAGCTGATCTGCTGGAGGTGAGTCACTTTATTCTTTTTACCTCTGAGTTGTAGCCCAAATACCTAATATGCTTTCGCGAGGTGATAAAGCAGATATGAGAAGATTCAAATTCTGTATCTATATATAAGTTTGTAATTTTCTACATCGGGATAACTGATTGGCTTACTCGCACTAAGAAAGTTGAGTGGATTTATATTCCCCATTTTTAATGATCCAATCCCAGAAACTTTCTTGGGGATAATCCAGCTAACCCTGGACATTTTTATATAATAGCTAAATAAAACTTCGAATTTATGGCATTGACCACAGCAAATCAATCGTAAATAGTGTTTACCTTATCTCACTAACAAAGCCTTATTTCTGTAATGTCAGATATTTGATAGACAATAATTACTGCCATATTTCAAGGCTATTGAAGTAGAAATTTGTTGTGCCAAATGACATGCCAGGGAATTGTGTATTGTCCCTGCATTAATTTCTTAAAAATATAAAGCATTAGATTGAGGGCGAGTGTTGGCGTAATGATAAAGTTGCACCTTATTGACTGACTAGTCATGGGCTTCAACCCAGAAACAGTATATCAGCAAAGTAAAGGGAAAATTGAGTACAATTACTTCCCTCCATACCTTTGTGAAGAGAAGAGCCTCTGGCATTGGAGTAGATTAGTTTTTAATGTAGCGTTTAGTTTATCCACAATTTATGTAGTTGTTCAAAATATGCAGCATAATAATGATGCCGTCTGTTTTTCTTATAGGTGATGGACTTTATAAATGATGCAATTGTATCAATGGATTCTTTTGTTGGCTCATACGGTCCAGCAGCTATATTCTTTTCTTGTCCAGTTGAAATGAGGTATCCTTTACCTTTGAAACTTGAATTTTTACAATGACTGAAGACCTAATGTGATAAATTTCTATGGGAAATGACTTATCGAACATTGCATTTGATGTTTCATGCGTAAAATATTTGTGTTGGTTACTTTGTATAAATAGAATAAATTATTAATATTTGCCAATTTAAAAATTTTCTTCAAGACTTTGATTTTTTTGGTTCTGTGTAATTTGTTTAGTGATGGGAATGAGGAACTGATGAGCCTCCTCGCCAGATTGCATGATTCACTAATTCCATCATTGCAAAAGGGATTTCGTATGATTTTTTCTGACAAACATGATGGAACAGCATCTAATATCTTGGTTAGTCTGAAGATGTTAAAAATAAGATTGGTAAAGTTTGGTTGGCAACTATTGCACTTGTGCTATCTAAGTGATGAAGTGTTCAGAGATAGCATCCCTCTTCCAGCTGCCACTAAGATGTTTCCTGCCAATGTAGAGGACCCAGTCATCAGAGCAGATATTCTGGTTCAAACATTCCGAGATATCAATTCAGTATCATCTCATTCTCGGGAGAGCCATCAGAAGGAAACATTTCTTCAAGATGTTGAAAGAAATTTCAATATACTGAGTAGGATTGATAGATTAAAGGATAGTGGTAATGATCATTCTTACAGTAGTATATAATCTTTTTGATATATTTGTAGCATAAATTGCTTGGCTTAGTATGGTTAATGTAAAAGGCTTGATCTAGCAAATTTTTTAGAGGGCTAATCCATTTCTCCCCTATAAGATAGAAGGTGGAACTAGATCTATCTGGTCCTTCAAAATTATATTTTAAATCGTTCCATTTTCCCATTGATGTTTGCCATGTAGCATATGCTTGGGCCTTTTCCTTTTCTAATTCAGTTACTATGATACAGGATGGATATTCATTGATGATGAACAGTTTCAATATCTATCGGGGATGATGAGTTCTGTGAAAGAGATTTATAAGGACCCACATTCTGCAACAGCCCCTGTGCCAAACCAATCATTGCTGACGGATGAAGATGCTGCAATTGCAGAGTCGAACATCAGTCAAATCAGGGACCTGTTCCCTGATTACGGTAAAGGATTTTTAGCTGCGTGTCTTGAGGTTTATGACCAGAATCCAGAAGAGGTTATTCAAAGAATTTTAGAGGGAACCCTTCATGAAGATCTGCAGAACCTGGACACCTCGCTAGAGACATTGCCACCAGCCAAGCCTACCACCGTGGGTGGGAATGATAAAGGAAAAGGTAAATTAATTGATTCTACGTCAGCATCCTCAAATCCAGAAGTTGTCAGGGGAAAGCAACAGACGGAGGGGTCATTAATGTCATCCTCTGCTTCACTAGGAAAATTTGTAAGGAAATCTAAAGCTGACTTGCCTGATGTCAGTATTCTGGATAAAAAGGACGAGAAAGATACATCAAAAACTGCTGCTATGATTTTACAATATGAATATGAAGATGAGTATGACGACTCTTTTGATGACTTGGGTTTAAGTGTAGCAGACTCTGGATTAGAAGAAAATGAGACATTTGGTGACAAAATAAATGCAAAATCAGGGAAGTCGTGGGCAACAGAGAGTGGAAACTCGGTAAAAGATGTCCCTGCTTCAAAATGGGGCTCCAGGAAACAGCCACAGTACTATGTCAAGGATGGTAAGAATTACAGCTACAAAGTGGCTGGTGCGGTAGCAGTTGCAAATTCTGATGAAGCTTCACTAGTAACGCAAGCTCAGAAAGAGTTAATACATGGCCTTGGACGAGGAGGAAACCTTCCTCTTGGCGCAGTAAAGAAGTTGACAGATTCCTACCAGGAGGATGATAACCAATTCCAGGTTTCTGAAATGGAAGGCAGTGGGAATCCGGGCAAATCTTTTGGTAGGGGTAGTAGGAAGGAAGGTGGAAGACAGATTGCATCTCATCAGCAGCCTGTGCAACAATCTGATGATTCTGAGGTGGATGGGAATAACCAAAGGGGTAGAGGAAGAGGTAGAGGGAGAGGGAGGGGCAGAGGAGGTGGAAGAAACAATCACCACCAGAAGGACCGATCCATGAAGAAGCACTTCTCTGGAGTGAGCGGTTTTTAAGCGCATAAGTTAATCATTCCATATTTCTTACTTGCCAACATACATATTTATGCATCTGCTCAGTAACCATTTGGCTTTTGTCTGCATGCGAAACCTTATATGTTCAATGAGGTACATAGATATGTTCATGATTCATACATAGTGGCATCATCCAATGTGCAATCTGCAATCTTGATGCCAACTTCCTCTACAATATATACAATAGTATAATGTCTGTAAAGTTTAATTTAACCTCACCCGGAATTGAATTTTGTTTAGAAGGATTCGGGTGTATTTTAGCCAATATTTCCTTCCAAGTAGGACATGAATAAAACTTATACCGTTAAGCATGGCTCAAACACAATAATTGTGTAATGGTGTTCATCTGGCACTTCGCAAGCCACTTCCACTTCAAAATTCAACATTGAAAACATTGGATAATGCTATGTCGCCATATTCTTAAGGCTACTACTTTGAATCCTATAATCCTATCACTGCTCACATTCAAAGCAAGCCCTCTCCTAAAAATCTTCTAATAAAATAACGCCAATAGAATACTATCAGCATCAAAATAATCAAATCTATTTTTATTAGCCTCATTTAAATTTTTATAATTGTTTTCACATTCCAGCTGTAATTATTTTGAATGTTTTCAATACTTGTATGAAAATTTGTCCTAGGATTTGCAATTTATCTTTGATATTCTTTTCATTTAGAAGGTAACAATAATATAATTTCCTTTAGACGATATTCGAGCTATGATTTTTGTAAACGTAAATCAGATGTTAGTTTTCCCTAATTGGTGTCATTAATATATATTAAACATCGTTAAAAAAATTAAAAGTAACATTGTGTTAATTTCATTTGGAATGTAATTTTTCAAGTACTATTTAAGCTTATTTTAAAATGCAAAATCACTCCAATAACTTCAAATAGTGATAATTCTCTCTTTATCAAAAGATTAGTCCCAACTAATTAGGGGAATCGCATAATTGCATGTTTAAATGCGCAAAAGCACGTGTCCAAGAGTTTTTGCATCAAGCGAAAGGAGGAAAACATGAGCCCATACATTGCCTGTCTCTCACTTTTTTGTTTTTGTTTTTTTTTTTCTTTTTTTTTATCTTTGTAACAATCGTAATTGTAATCTTTGACTCTTGAATCAAATATCCAATTATTCTTACAAATTTCAATCATTGAAATCAATTACAAAACTTCATCTTAGTCAAAAGCATCATTATAATTAAAACTTCTTGTTTCTCTCCAAACAAATGTATGTTATGAAATCAAGCTTTGATTTTCCCTAAAAACTTAATATACATTGCAATCTAAGCCTTACTTGTAGATTTCTTACGTATCGTTATTGCATATCAACACCTGAGTGATTCCCGTAATTATTTCCTACTTTAGATAACTTAAAATGTCTTCATCTGTGTCATAAGCAAGTTACAATTGTCAACAATACAGTTCTATTTCAATCAAAAAAGATTTTTTTAAAATAAATTGTTAGACTGTAATTAAAATTTAATATACACTCGAATGACAAATACCCCCGGGGACTAAATTAAAATTAAAAAAAAAGTTGGTCTTACCTCAATCTTTTTTTATGTTTTAGTCAACTCCTTCTTCTCTTTATTACAAGAGCCACAACATTGATTCAAAAACTCGGACGAAATGAAGAACATAACAACCTTCACTTCGACAACAACAACAATGGACCCAAGAATCTGGAGCAAACTACCTCCTGATGTTGTGGAACACATACTTCTGTTACTCCCTCTCAAGACTCTCTTGAACCTCAGACCCACATGCAAGGCCTTCTCCTCTCTTCTCTTCTCTCCTTCCTTTGTCTCCAAACACTCTTCATCATCTTCTTCTTCTTCCTCCTCACCCTTCTCTTCCTTTCTCTTACTCTCACACCCTCAGTTCCCTCTCTACTTCCGTCTCTACGACTCCAACCTTTCCTCTTGGCGCACCATCTCTCCTTCCCTCCCTTTCTCTTCCTTCTCTCTTGTTTCCTCCTCCGGTGGCCTCTTTTGTCTCTTCAACCCCTCTTCCTCTTCCTTTCTCGTATGCAACCTCTTCGCAAAGTCTTCCAGAAGGATCGAATCCCCAACTCACTCCCTTCACTTCACCCACCTAGCTTTTGTCACCACCCCTCTCAGCTACAACTTAGTGCTCCTTTCTTCAAAGTCAACCTCCAACACTGCCTTTGTCTACAACTCCAACCACCTCTCGTGGAAGCGCTTCCAGGGCTTCGATGCCATCCTCAGCGACAGTTCACACCAGCAGGGCACTTTCTTCCACGGGGGGTTGTTCTTCACCACCCCGGAGCCGTTCTCGGTGGTGCGTTTGGATTTGGAGAGCGGGAAGTGGGAGAGGCACGTGGCTGAGTTGCCCCATCAACTGACTTTCGTGAGGCTGGTCAGTGATGACGATGGAGAGGGGAAACTGTATTTGGTTGGTGGGGTTGGAACCGATGGAATCTCCAGAAGAATCAAGTTTTGGGAGCTAACGGGTGAAGGGGTTTGGGTGGAAGTGGCGGCGCTGCCTGAGATTATGTGTAGAAAATTTGTGTCGGTTTGTTACCATAACTATGAACATGTTTATTGCTTCTGGCATGAGGGTTTGATCTGCGTTTGCTGTTACTTGTGGCCAGAGATATTGTACTACAGCGTTTCTAGAAGGAGCTGGGATTGGCTTCCAAGGTGTCCCTATTTGCCTCTAAAGTGTAGCTGTGGTTTCAAGTGGTTTTCTTTTGTTCCAAAGCTCTATGCTTCTGTCTGAGTTATCTTCTTTAGTTACATGCAGTAGCTATAGTTGTTGAATTTGATGCTTTTTGATTTGTATTGTCATGATCATGAACTCATCTGTTGTTGTGGATGTATGATAAATAATGATGATGATGATGCATTAAGTTTTTCTGTGATCTTTGGGAATTGAATGTATTTGTTGAATTGCACAACTTCTGATTTTGCTGATTTCATCTGCTTTTCTGCAAGCAAAACTACGAAAAATGAAGTGAACATTTTCCTTTCTATTCTTCATTTTAGTCCAAATGCATAGTTTTGATTTACGTTATAGTTTGAAAAATCTTTTACTTGATACTGTTCATCACTAATTTTCTTCTCTCGGTTACTTTTGTTGAAAATTTTCTTTTTGATCAATTAATTCAACTCATTTTACTCAAACAAACCGATCATATGCAAGTATGCTTGTTTTTGTTTTTTGATTAATAGAAGAGAATTTTTTTTAAAAGCTTTCTTGGCGTATTTCTTTATCTGATGTCTTCCTTTTTCATATTTTTTTCTATCTAATTATTATAAATCACTCGAATAATTTTTTAATCCCTCCAACAATTTTTAAAATTTTTATTTTCTAAATAGACTCCACAATTGACCTTTTATCTTTGTATTTCATCTAAAATATATAGAAAATGTCAACGCATACATTAACGACTTTGACATTATTATTTATTATTGTTGTTGTTTTATACAAATAAATACTCACATCAGTTGTAGGACCCTAAAACTTTTAAAACTAATGTTTAAATAATAACGCCATGCTTGACTGAAATTTATGAATCACTTTTCAATACACATTCTTATCCAACATCAAGACTTCAAGCACCATCGGTTCGATGTGCTGCCATAAAACTAACAGCAGTTTTCTTTTCCAAATATATTGAATTAAACACCTATTAATTATATTTTTCGTCAAGAAAATAGCTAAAAAAATAGTGGGTCAAAACAGTGAAAAGAAAAATATAATGAATGAAAATGAATTAGAAAAAAATAAAAATATTTTTTTTTAATGTAAGAGAAATAAAATTTCTCTTACATTTTACTCAAAATATTTTTTTTTTTTAATTTCTCTTACATCTTAATTTAAAATAAAATTTACTGGAGTTCAGATTTGATGAGTTTATGATGGATTTGTATGTCACAATGTTAAACTCATTTGGAGGTTTAAAGTAGTAATCTGCCATAAGATTTGTTTTTAACAAAATGTATAGTTGGATTAATTATGTATTTGATGTTGTATCTTACTAGAACAAGTAATAGTTGAGTAAAGGTAGTTAATAAATTGTTTTTGTTTAAAACTTAATGATTTTTTATTTTCATATATGATGGTCCAATTAATCTAGGACTTTATGAATGAGTTTTGTTTTTAATTAAAATGCTGTAGATTGATTTCATAATGAAACTATGAATTTGAATGTAACAACGAGTTATGAAACATGTTAGAATAGGTTGAATTAGTCAATTCAGTTGTTGGGTGCATGTTATAATTACCTCTGCATAATTTCTATTATAATTTTTTTGTCAAAACAAAATATTTTCAATAAAGCAAAAAGTAAGGAAGAGAAAATTATTTTTTTCTTTAAAGGATTTTCGTTTAAGTAAAAAACACATTATTCAAGATAATTAGTTGATTTGTTTAATTACGATGTTCTGGAATTGATAATTGCTATGCATATTTACATATGATCAGAGGAAAAATACTTAAGAATATTGTATATTGAATTACATAAGATAGCATGTGTGTTAACAAAATGTAATATATATATTGGAATATAAGTATAAAGTTAAAAAAATTAGATGACATATTTAGGCTTTAATAATCATTTACTCAAACAGATTGCAAGAAATATTAAGTTCAGGATAGATGTTACTTTTTCTTGTCTGAACTTTATACTAATTTTTTGGAAACATTTAATCAAATTTTCTTGTAATGTGAATATGTTTTCTTACTATGTGAATATTTAATACGATATTATAGAGAAATTTATTAAATTTATTTATGTATTATTATTGTTATATTTCTAATTAAAGTATCATTTTTCTCTTTTATTTATGTTTAATATTACTATTATGTCATTATTCTATTTTAACACGAGAATATAACATAGGATTTTATATGCATCGGAGTGAGACAGTAAGTAGTCTTCCTATAACTTAAATTTTGGTTATTTTTACTTTTTGATGTATGCATATTTAAGTTTGTAACACTTATATATATATATATATATATATATATTTACAGACTTAACATATATTATATGGTTCTGGAGTGTTACATTAATCCTATTGTTCAAACCCGAGAGAATAAGAATGGAAAACGGTAACACGTGCTTTTGACACGTAGAGAAATTATATATAATAGAATAATGAGCTGGAGTCAATAAGTTATTTTGTCTTGAGTTTACACTTTTTTAATCTAAATATTATTATTATTATTATTATTATTATTATTATTATTTTATATGTTACATTTCTTATTAATCATCACAGTTGAAATTTCTTATTCATAAATAAAGTTTACTTTGTTGCGGATAGCGAATTATTGAGCACGCAGTCCTTTCTCATATATACTTTTTTCATTTGACACTTTTACTTTGAATAATGTGTAACAAATAATAACAAAGTTCTTTACTCTTTTCAATAATCACCTACTCACTGTATTAGATATTTTTTCTTTTGACCATTTATTGTAAAATCAACGGTGTATGTTACCTTGATTTGTGAAATTTTACAAAATAAAATATACAATTTTGCATAAAAGTAAAATACATAATACTTCTAATTTTTTTTTTTTTGAATTGTATACAATTCTATAATTTCTTTTCAATCCATTAAATTATTTTGAATCTATAGTTCATAAAAATATTTAAAATATAAATTACAAAACTCCTATTATTAAAGTTTTTAAAAATTATTACGATATAACAAAATCTTATTTTTATAATTAAAAAATTCTCATAAAATTGTAACTAAAATACACCCTCTTTAAAGCTTCTGAACGATAATTTGTATATAGAATTCTAACTTAATGCATTTAAAGTTTCTTATTGATAAGTTATATCTATTATTAAATATGTTTATGTTACATAGTGAAATTTTGATTATCAAAAATAAGAAAATAGTGACTTTTTAAATTGCGTAAATATCAATTCATTACACATATTCTAATTTTAGTATAATAAGAAAGAAAAAATAGTTTAAATATAATCATTTTATTTCATTACTTTTGTTTGAAATTCATCAATGATTGAAGTAATTGAGAATATTTGTTTTATTTTCAATACTCATCGCGTGTGGTTATTGCATATTAACATCCTTGATGGTTCTCTCTTAACATTGATTTTTTCTTATGTACAATTACTAAAAATCAAACAAATACTTTCAATTATCCGAATCGTTAACAGGGCTTAAATATATTTGTTATGCTAAATATTATGCTAAACCAATATTTAGATTTTTATATTTGATAAACAATTTTTTTTTCATTTCTCACCAATCGCACTTACATTATAAGTTTATAATAAAGTTATCTTATGAAGTCATTCTTATTGCAATAGCTATTATATAATGTGTTAATTTAATTTGTAGAGTTAAACTCTATCACGTCACTTTTAAATAATTTTACAATGTTTATTCCAAGAATATGTCATTTAATTAATATTTTATTTGGTTGTTAATTGTTGGAAGACATATTTCTAAGAAAAAAATATTTTTTTATTCTTATAACGTATGATCTTATTTAAGTTCAAAAATCTTAAATTTTATATTATTTATTTATTTTTCTCTTTCAATTTTCTTATTTCAATGTATATTTAAGCACTATTACAGTTTTTTTTATCATATCTCATTTCTCACTATATTAATTACATTAAAATTATAATAAAAAATATATATTACTTTAAAATTTTAAAAAGACAAACAAAGTGAGACAATTTTTTATTAAAAAGGAGACAAATAGAAAGGAACCGATGCAGTGCATTATTTTTTAGAGAATTAAAGTGTAGTCAAATAAATAAATAAAAACTGATGCAATAGCAAATTAAATCATACCACATTAAGTCTTCTTTGGGAAATTGGGTCTTTTACTGAGTTTTGGAAATTGGGTCTTTTACTGAGTTTTCTAAGATTTTAAAAATCAAACCAATTTTTAGTTTCAATTTGTTTAGTTCTCAATTTCTTGGTTCTCATTAATGGTCTTCTGGCAGTACAGAACAGTGATGGCTATGTAATGGTCAATTCATGAATGCCATTATCAAAGCCGCAGTCTATTTGCCTCACATTACTCTTACCAAAAAAGGTCATAGGAATCCATGGCTCATTGCATGTGAAGAAAATTTAATTTTTAAAGGATAACTCTTATGAGGTATTAATGAAATAAAGAAGTAAACACTTGTAAAGTCTCTTTTGATTTAAAGAACTACGATAAAGAAATATGCTTTTGTTTTTTTGCACAAAAAAGATAAGAAAGAAATTCATGTAAGAACCAAACGCAAGTTTGAGGAGGAAAAGTCAAGGGTTCGTCTAATTCATGTAGACTACAACTATTTATGTGTTTGAATTGGATGGTTTTAAATTTACTGACTATTTGATATAAATTTTCTGGTAGAACGTGTTAAAAATAAATATTTCTAATGTAATTGCTAAAAAAATAATTTTCGTTTCATTTGACCACTTAAAACAAATTTTATGGATAAGACTATAATCTTTGATCTAGTGGACAGTAAAATATCTATAACCAGACAAAAAAAGTTATAGAGATTCTTCTAACTTATACCATGTTATTTTCTTAATGTTGACTAACATTACTAAAATACCACTTTACTTAAAAAATGAACAGACCAGGTAAGAGAGACTATACCTTCTTGTTATATAAAATAATAGATACAGAAAGGCAAACTATGTTGTAATTAATTTTTGTGTTGAATCATGATATAAGTTTAGTTTTAATCACCATTGTTATTATTTTGACATAGAGCTTTTGGGATAGGAAAAACACCTTCCTAATAAGTTTTATTTAAGCATTCAGTTCTGCTTTGACATATTAATAATGTGAATTTGAACAGTTTTGTAGACAGATTTCTCCAAAGCATCAACTCTCAACTCTTGAGGCATCATGCATAATTAAGAACACATAAGGATTTGGGTTTAGTTGGTAAAATGAGTTACAATTTACAAAAAACTGATTTAACTTTATGCAATAACTTATTGCATTATAATTGTTTTATATAATTTAAAAAATTATAATCTTTTAAACTTATTTCGGTAATATTTTTAAAAGGAAAACTTTCTAAATAAATTATTTAATAACTTTATTTATAATATCATACATGCATGACAAGATACTAACATATACTTATATAATTCAAGTTTTACAAAATCTATTTATATTATATACTAACATACATTAATATAAATTTTTAACCACTATTTTAGGTAAATTATAAACATAAGTTATGAAAATTCACTTAAAAAAGATATTTTTTAGTTTTGCAAATAAGACCAACTTTGAGAATGACTATAACTTAAAATATTATATATATATATATATATATATATACTATAAATATTGACATGAACACGAATAAGATATCAACATGTAGATACATGTAATTTTTAAAATATAAAATTACTGGAAAACATATTTATATACTATATTACTATAAATTAGATAATTGATAATGATTTATTTATGTATTAAAAATTATTTATGAACAAAGTTAGTAAATATAACAAAAAATAATTTAATTAATTTATTTAAAATTCAAAAAGTGAAAAGAAACATATATAAATTAAATATTTTTGTTTTTTTATCTTTATAATAAATTTATAAATTTTAAAAAAAATATATATTAGTTCCTTTTAAGATGGTATTGGAGTAGTATTATAATTATCACATTCCTACAAGAATATCTTTTGAATTGGACACCTCATCAGTTAAAAAAAAAAGTGTCTAAACTTCTTGCACTTCAATTCTACACTAACCTTTTTTATTTTTTCTTGAAACTGGGTATATATGTTTATAGCTTTTGCTGATGAAGCAAACAGCAATTAACTTGTCATTGCAGTGGTAGTAGAACACAAAAGATAATACCAAAGGCTTCTAAGCATAGAGAAAAAAAGAGATGGGGCCTCCTGGTGTTTGAGCCTTCCATGATGGAGAATGGGGTTGCTTTGGCAAAATGTTGGCCAGTTAAGCCCATTATTACTCACCACATGGGGAAGATGATGGGAATGGAGGGCAATCCATGTTTTTTTCTGGCAAAACGTTTTGAGCTTGATGTGCCAGAAGTCAAAGTGCATTAATATAGAAAATAATCTCACATGGGAATTACAACAAAACAAAAAAACCCTGGTGTTTTAGAATATGTAAGCATTTTAACTCAAATTTAGAGCTGTAACTTTGCAATATTTTGTGCATTTTGGCTTCAAACTTCAGGTGCAACATTGCATGCAGAACCAGAAACTTGACAAAAATAGGAATTCGGCAGAATAGACCAATGCAGGTTCAGATGAACGTAATTGTAGTAGTTACATTCAAAAAGATGATAATGTTTCTATTGCAAATAGTTCTTGTTCTGGTATGGCTGGGAATAGTTCATTTCCAATCAGTATCTTGACTCCAAACTTAACGTGACCAATATTGAATCTGTTAAGAAGTTTAAAAAGATTTTTGGATTTTGAAGATTGAATGTGTAGTGTGAACATTTTGCAAATCAATTAACAATTGAAAAATAAGAATCCAAAATAATAAATACAGAGGTGGTGTGAGAAAATATGGTTTCCTTATCACTACTCAAAAACTGATGTTTTATAGCTTTTAAACTCTGATGACTTGTGGCTGTAGGCTCAGATAGCTCATAATGAACTTGAACTTGTACTCAATCTCAATCATTATAAGAAACATCCAAAGCATGCTTATGTTGTTCTCATAGTCATGAGTTTATGGAAGCTTGAAGGCATGAAATGGAATGATTTCTAAGAAATGCATGTGATACAATATTACAAGTAATTGAAAGTTTTCCGTAAAAGTACCACATCGATAAATACTTAGCAAAATAAGATTGCAATTTCTAAAGCAAATTTTACAAAAATAAAATTATAAATCTTCTTACGACATATTGGTAAATTTCTCAAACTAAATGTAATTTTTTTTTTTTTTTGTAAAATTTACAAAATGGTGTACTTTTTCTTTTAATATCATATGTGGATAAATCATATAGAAGTTTCACTATATCATTATAAACAAATCGTGTCATTATTTTACAATTTGATTTAAAATTATTTGAAATCCTGAAAAGAGAATATGATTTTGGTTAATTGAATAAAATTATACAATAAAAACTCCATTTTAATTAACTAATTAATTGATTAATTAAAATCATTACTGTATTTGAGGGTGACTCCAAGGATTCCTTGTTTTCTCAATTGTATTAGGTTGTGCATATAAAATTAATAGAATTAATTCATTGTGAAATTTTATTGAATACATAATGATTGAAATTAATTGTCATTAAATAATTAAAATTAATGTGAAGTTAATTTGAAAGGAAGAATGGTTACCTAATGTGAGAAAAGTTATTTGTTTTGAAGAAAATGTATATAAAAAATAGTTAAATAAAAAGATGGTTTTTATACAATGAAATTTTAAATTATTTGAACTAATTAGTTTTTAAAATTTATTTATATTTTTTCCTTCTTAAAACTACTTCAGCTCTCATTTTTTATATAAAAATATTTTTTGTTGTTATTTTATAAAAATTTCTAAACTACTTTCGTTTTTTTATAAAAATAATCATTATTATAATTTAAAAAATAAAATAATGAACATGAATGATATCATTTGACATGTTTTCAAAATTTTTATTTCTTTCCCACTTTATATCTTCAATGAACATGAAACTTTATGCATTTAGATTTTTTTTCCTTGCGGAAATTTTCTTAAAATTTGACATTTTCTATGTGTCATTTCTAAACAAAAGTGTAATTCAGAAAGAATTGCCAATACATGACTATAATTATTTTAAAATAAATGTTGATTGAAAAACTAAAATTATAAAATAGGCTTTTCACTTTCATGCTACTTAGCATTTTTCTTACAAAAACATATTCGTGGTCATCAGTCTTGTAATAAATAAAAAAAATAAATGAAACTCAAGTGAGATCATAATCAAATGTATTGGTTCAATTAATTCGTACGTTGTTTTAATCATGCTCGGTTGATTTTAAATTTTGAAAAATATTTGGCCTCATGAGTCTAACAGGAGGAAATATTCCATATACATTTTTAGAGAAAAAAATGAAATTATTTTTTAAATAAATTAAAATTATTTTATATTTGAGTTAAAGAAATAACATTTTTGAGAAATTAAGGTAAACTAATTTTTATATATATTTTTTTTTGTTTTAACAGTATTTAAGAAAAAAAAACTTATCCAAACATTTTTAAGAATAAGATAATTGGAGTCTCGTCTTATAAGTGTTGTTTAAGGCTAGTTTGAAGAAATAAAAAAAACGTAATAAATTTAATGCTTTAATAAAATATTTTTTTATTTCATTATTTCTATTTGTACATTATACTAAAAATATATATGAAAACTAATTAAAAATTAAATAAAAATAAAGATATAAATGATAAAAGTGTAATTAATATTGTCTTCAAATATTAAAAATAACAGTTAAATAAAAAAATGATTAAAGAGAAAATATTATCTAATTTTTTTTCATCTTTAAGAGCATAGAATACAAGATCACTATCCAACACAAGTTTCAAGTATTGAAATCACATAAATGACCCATGGGATAAACTTTACAACAGCCTATGATTGAGTTTGAAGAATAAATTTCAGTTACTGCATCTTAAAGCATACTTTACCATTTGGTCATTTTTCTCTACAACAGATTTATTATACAAAATAAAAGTTGTACAAATAGGTTGATAGTAAGTAAATAGAAAATAGAGTTGCCAGAAATAGTTGTATAAAATATAATAGTAGAAAGAGTAACGTGAAATAATAAAAAAAATATTCATGGGATAGTTTTAATATTTTAAATAAATATAACAGTTAAAAGATGCAGGATTTTTTTCCTTTTTAAAAAATGTTTAAGCGAGAAATACAATTCGCATAATAAAAACTACAAGAGAAACACTTACATTTTGTTGAACGTGATTTTCATTCTTGATTCTTAACAACTAAATTAATTTTTGTTGGCAAAATATGTTAATAGAAATAGTAAATACACCTGAATTCACTCTTATTTTTTTTATTTTAAATCTAATCTATTAAATTGCATGATATTTAAGTGTAAAAAGATAACACTAAGCTAGCATTGCTTTTTGATGAATGGGTGTTGGGAATGGTGGATTGTATGTTCACATGTTGAGCCCATGCAATTACCATCAGTTGGTTGCCATCATGGCATCATACTTCACAAGGCTTCAACCTCAATGGTCAGCTCAGTTCCTTCTCGTGAAAATAAACCTTCCTAAAGCCATTTCCCTTATCAAAAGTTGTTTCCTTTATCTTCCACCCAAAAATTAAAGAAAAAAGGAAAAAAAAAAAAGCGACCAATTCCAGTCTGTTATAGTTAATCTCCTTATTAAAATTTTCAAATTTGAGAAATTACCCAATTGTATTAAAAAAATTCGTCATAGAAATAACTTTTAATTGTAAAGGAATAAACCCATTTCATAACTCACTTTAATAATATAATAAATTTAAAGTAAAAAAAAGTAAATATGATTAAAATATTATTATTTTAAATTATCAAATGAGTATCTTTTGTTTGATAAGTATCAAAATATCACCGTCCTAAAGAAATAATAGAAGTTGTTAATGGACCTAGGACTGATAAGAGGTACTAGGAATATATCTAAACTCTGTTGGTAAACATTTAATTTATTGAAAGTTACTATTGAAAAATTTAATGAAAAAAAGGACATCTAAAATTTGAGACATAAAATTTGATTTCTAATGGTGATGGCATTATATTGATTTTATAATATATATATATATATATATATATTATCGTATTTAATTTAAAATGTGTTTTAATAAACTTAATGATAATTACTGTTGGGATCTTTCAAAAACTAAAAGACTATATTAAACTCAAACTAACGTTTCCGATACCTAAAAATATTCTGCTTATTGTTTATTACAAAGTGAGTGTATGGAATGGACTATTTTAAGTTATGGATTTGTTTATCAAGTGTTGTGATTATGAATTCATTTGCTACAATGTATAATTTGCATATGGATATTGTTGACATTTGTTTTGTGATAATGAACTGACATATTATATCGGCCAACTTCTAAACCTATAATTATTAGGAAAATTGTCTTAATTATTATACTATGTTTCAACTTGAATTTGATTACCCGAAGACTTTCAGAGGGGAAACATCAAATTTGAAAACCTTAAAAACTTGCAGTATTTGGATATAGGCAGTAGTTAGGAGCGTTTCAGCCAAAACACCTCAATAGGTGAAACGAGCTATTTTCCGCATGATTCTTTTAAAATTTAAAAGTAAGAAAACTGCTGGGTTTGAAACTGGGAATGAATTTGTTTAAAACGCGTAGTTTAACGGAAAAGAAATAATTGAATTCCGTTTAGAAAATAATTTTGTTTGGACTTAAAGAATTGAGTTAACTAAACCTAGAAATATACTTGAATTGATTTCATTGGTTAAATTCAATTCTGTGATAGTTTAGGGAAGTTCAGCTTTTATGATGACCTTCGAAGGAGGGGCATGTGGAAGAGAAGGATTCAGGAGAGAGAGAGAGAGAGAGAGAGAGAGAGAGTTGAGATTGAATGATAAAAAGTGAGTGAAATTAAAAGTTTAATCCATGAAAGTGGAGACATGCGGAGACATGGAGAAAGCTTAAAAATGATTATGGTAAAAGATTTGGCATCATTTGTGAAAAGAAGAAGAAAGTGGAGTACTAAAGATTATAAGAACAATAAAAAATTGGTTAGAAAGTATGATGATGGAGGAATAAACAATTAAGGAAGTTTATTAAAATAATTAAAATTTGTTAAAGATGAAGGTTGGGGAAGGTTGATAATGAGGGGCCTGGGGCGGGGGGGTGACCTGTAGTGTTGGGAATGATTGGTGTGAAAGCATGTGCAGAGGGGAGGCAGAAAAACACTTATTTTGAATTACTGAAACAAAAATGGTGGATCATAGTTAAAACTGTAACAGTGGAAAGAAAGAAATGAAAAGAGAAAGAGTAGAAGAGTATGTGTAGGCATGGATAGGGTAAGGTCAACATTGAGTTGAATAGGTGCACGTGTCCCTCAAGAGGAGACCGTCACCCATATATTTGGCACCTTTTCCTTTTCTTTTCTTCTCAAACTCTTCTTCCTTCACATTCTCACCGTGCAGGGAGGGCCATGTTAACCACCGTCAACAACGACCACTCCTTCTCCGCTTTCAGCGACTGCAACAGCGACACATCCGCCGAATTCTCCACCCCCTCTTCCGAGTCCCGCCGCCTCCTCATCGCCTGCTCCGCCGACAATTCCGACGAACTAATTCACCACCTCCTTCTCAACCTCAATTCCTGTTCCATCGAGGACCAGAAACATGCCACCATGGAAATTAGGCTACTCGCAAAGCACAAGCAAGAGAACCGCGTCAAGATCGCAAAAGCCGGCGCGATTCAACCCTTGGTTTCACTTCTATCGTCCACGTCAGACCTTCAGCTTCAGGAGTACGTGGTGACTGCGATTCTCAATCTCTCGCTCTGCGACGAGAACAAAGAGCTGATCAATTCCTCGGGAGCGGTGAAGCCTCTTGTGGGAGCGCTGGAGACGGGGACGCCGACGGCGAAGGAGAACGCGGCGTGCGCACTGCTCCGGCTGGCGCAGAGAGAGGAGGACAAGGTTGCGATAGGGAGGGCGGGGGCAATCCCGCATCTGGTGAAGCTTCTAGAAGGTGGGGGCTTGCGCGGGAAGAAGGACGCAGCGACGGCGCTGTACGCGGTGTGTTCGGTGAAGGAGAACAAGGTGAGGGCGGTGAGGGCGGGGGTTATGAGGGCGCTGGTGGAGCTGATGGCGGACTTGGGGTCGAGCATGGTGGACAAGGCGGTGTACGTGGTGAGCGTGGTGGTTGGGGTGGCGGAGGGGAGGGCGGGGCTGGTGGATGAAGGGGGGATTCCGGTGCTGGTGGAGATAGTGGAGGTGGGAACTGAGAGGCAGAAGGAGATGGCGGTTGGGGTTCTATTGCAGATTTGCGAGGAGAGTTGGGTGTACCGTACTATGGTGGCCCGCGAAGGAGCCATTCCTCCCCTCGTTGCTTTCTCACAGTCACACTCCCACTCCCACTCCAATCGCCCCAAGCACAAGGTGAACCTCACCGCCGCCACCATGCATTTTACTTTTATATTTTCTATTAATTTGTCCATACTTATGTTTCTAGTTTCTAACCATTATTATATTTTGTTGCAAAGTCATAGGATATGATATCATGTTCTTTCTTTGTATAAAAAAAGTGTGGGTGTAAACTGAAGGTCTTGTTTGTTTGTTGTTGTTGGTGTACATGGGAACAGGCGGAGAAACTAATAGAGCTTTTACGGCAACCAAGATCCGGCAATGGCGGTGGTCGTAGCTAGGAAATGTCAGCAGAAACCCTACCACATCCAACAAACAAATATATAGATTCTTTGTAACCAACAAGCTTTGTGATTGTGTGATCTAAATCATGCCACCCTTCTACTTTCTTTTTCTTCTCTCTTTCCTTCCGATATTTTCCTTTTGCTTTTGCTAATTCATTACTTCATATCTTACAATGCTTTTCAAATTTCATTAAACCATAAAGGAGCATAATCAACTAGTTTATGTACTTTTTATATTTATAAAAAGCGAACAACTTTTAAAATATAATGTCAAGATAAATAATCATAATGAAAATAAGTAGATATGATACGAAAAGAAAATTTATCTCCAAAATCAATTGGTATAACGAGGTTTACCTTCCTAGACAATCATTACTGTTAGATTTGTTAGGATTAATTTCAAATTCTAACATTCTACCTTATTTACTATCACTATAATAAAAGATACAAAATAAGGTAAATTTTTAATATTATTATTTTAAATTTATAGTGTTCCCTACTTACTATCGATCTCAAATGTACATTGATTTTTAATTGTAATATACAATTCTTTGTATATAAACAAGTTGTATACTATATGAGATGATATTTTTTCTTCAATTAGTTCCAAATATTTAGTCTGTCATAAAATTTTTATTAAACTTTATTCAATTATAATATTACTTATAACATCATTTATTATGTTATCTACTTTTCTTTCTCCAAATGTAATTCGTATTAAGTAAATAATTAAATTAATACTACAAATAAAATCATATCTTAAAGATGATGTTTTATACTATTTTATATATTTGAGCAAAAAAAAAATTAGAAAAAAACATGCATCCGTCGAAGGGACGGAACCAGAAACACAGATTTAAGAGGGCCAATTTATCAAACAAATATCTACCAAATTTTATGAAAACAATATTTATTTTGATAAAATATTCAAAGTGTTAATCTCAATAATCAAATTAGTGCTTTGGATATTATTATAATATAATTAAGGTTTTCAAATAAAATTAAAGATTATAAATAGTAATTACTAGTTTCACACATAAAGATAAACTTGTGTCTGTTAATCCTGTTTTCTTAGAAAATGTGACATTAATCATATTCTTTAAATGCTGATAAAAAAATCGTATTCTTTAAATCCTGATAAAAAAATCATATTCTTTAATGTATTAAATTAAAATCATTAATATGTTTTACTCTTTAGACAATAATCAGAACCATATAATTGATGTTAAATTGATTGATATACATTAAAAGCAAAATTTATAATTAAAAAAGATAATTGTTTTATTTAATGTTTGAATAGTCACATGTCTGAATCTATATATTTAAATAAAAAAATGTTATAACATTATAGTCAATGTCCTAAAACTAAAGAAAAATATAAAAAAGACATTAAAAGTAATAAAAAAAAAGTGAATCTCAAACCTCAAAATATTAGTCTTATGTATAATTTTTGAAATTAAATTTATCATATTGACAAAAAAAAATAGTAAATAATCTTTCATTCACAATAAAATTATATAATACAATGGAAAGACATAAAAAACCTTAAAAATAAATGATTTTCAAATATTTTATTTTCAAATGAAATAGTAACAATTATCTCTACCTGAAAACTATAAAAAGAAAATAGTGTATCTATGCAAAAAGTAAAAAGGAAAATATTATCTTAACAATAATAATAATAATACAATATATGTTTTGATCTGTTGTTCAATTTTTTTGTATTGTATTTCCTTTTGTAATAATTTTATTTGTAAATTTTTATGAGTTACTAAGCTTATGAATTCTTCATCTGAGTCTTGTATATTTTTTATTTCTTTATTTTTTATGGGAGTAATGAATTTAAATAGATTTCCTCGGCTTGTTATCCCTGAATTATTAACGGTAAAGGGATAAATTTGAGTTAGAAAGGGGGTTCCTAAAATTATCTCTT
>Ga0209700_102211_pt1 | contig 39861 bp, 19 predicted proteins | sample SiratroredBW_FD_187528 | JGI IMG/M metagenome (GOLD analysis project Ga0209700, IMG submission 187528) | Root nodule microbial communities of legume samples collected from California, USA - Siratro red BW (SPAdes) (version 2) | ecosystem: Host-associated > Plants > Roots > Nodule | place: USA...
ATATATATATATATATATATATATATATATATATATATATATATATATATATATATATATATATAACTAAATTATAGTTTTAACATAATTTAAATGTCACTTTTTCAATTTATTTCAAACACTTATATTAGCAAATTCTTATAATTTTAGATCCACCTTCTTTTAATTTTAGAATGAGAATTCTAGAATCTAACATTCCTGTTACTATTTTACGATAAAAAGAGGTGGATTGAGACTTTTATAAAGTGCAGGAAAAAACTATCCATATATTACGGTCACTCAAGACAAGAGTTAAGCCCAATTTTACATTTGCGGGCCATCTTCAAGCCCATATTACCTTTCAATATACATGTGACAAAAGAAATAAGTTCTGCAATTAGGGCGTCTCATTCTGCACCTTGAATGTGCACCACCATGGGGTTGTGATATGGTTTAAGTGAGGGAAACTAGTTAAAACTTTTATAATATTTTAAGGTAAATGATTTTTGGACTGTAGATTTAACTTTGTCACAAATGTTTTGAGCTTTGTACTAGAAATTTTGTATTTTTTTAAAAATATTTAAACTGTTTTGAGTTTTGATATAAATATTATATTCTTAGAGATTTGTCATGGTAATCTATGTTTAGAATTTAGTTAATGTTCCTGATATACATTACATTGATAATATATCGTTTGAATGACATTGAATTATTAAAAGTGATGAAAATGGTGAATTTGTATGATATGTGTGTGAAACTCTAAATTAGTTTGTAATATAGCATAATATGTTGGTAAAAAGATGAAACTGGGGATGATTATCTTTGTCATTACTAGTGAAATTTTATAATGTTTAAATCAGAAACATACACTATTTGGATGATGTTTTAAATCGTATTAATTTAAGTTGAATTGAACTAAATGAAATATATTGCATGCTTTAGTGTATAAAATGTAGAATTTTTCAAGAGAATTAAATTTTATTTAAAAAATATTACTCAATTATATGTATGAAAAATGAATTTAGTACAATTTATGCAGTCTTGAAAAATTGATTTCTGCATTTATCCCTTTAAGTGATCATTTATTTATCAAGCGAAATTCATTTATTTGAAAATTTAAGAGATTTAGATATTGAACGACCATTTGCTTATTAAGAAAAAAAATCAATTTAATGAAAAGTAAAGAATTTTATCTGCTAAGTGACTAGAAAGACGTTGGATAAGTAAGAATAATGACTCAACAAATTTAGGCATGTGTTTAAATGATTGAGTTAGTAAATTTGATGGTTAATATAAGATAATATTTTCTAGATTTTAAATGTTATAATTATTTATATTTCACTAAATTGTTGTATCTTATAAACTTATTATACTTGAATATTATTATACTATGATGAATGCTGAATTATTATTTATTTAGTATATAATTTATATGTTAGAATATATGATTTTGAATGATAAATTTTGACATATAAAGTCTATCGGGTATTATTTGATTGATAATCTGCATTATGAGATATATAGAATTTTGTATTTTATTTTATCTTTTATTGAATTTTCTTTTTTTATGAAGAAATTAAAACGAAAATTATAATAAAAAGGAGATTGTACCTTTCTATTGATGAAACAGTTAAAAAATAATTTTCATTGCGAGTTTATTTATAGAAGACGCTTTAGCTTTTTTTTCACGAACATGATTTATTCGAGTTTCAAATTTCATCTTGAATTATTCTAGCTCGATTGATAGATGAATAAAATCCGACAAATGATTATTGTACTGAGTGATCGAATTGGGAATGACTGGACTTAAAATTCAGCATATTAAAAGTTCCAAAATAGACTTCATTTATGAAAAGCTTTTCATAACAATTTTAAAAGCAGAAAACTAAAACTAAAACCTAATTGGCAATCCCTTCCTAATATATTTTTTTTCAACAAACTGTTTAGTTTATACATTTTTCATTCTAGTTTAATTTGTTCATGAAAAGATGAATAGCATCCCATCACACAGGACTAGCTAGGAGTACTTACATACATGTATATATATAAACCCTGTTCCATAGTTCACCACAAAGGATAAAAAGGTGTGGGGGAGAAGCAAAAAGAGGCAGAAGCATTAGTACAAGAAGAGAGGGGAAAGCAGAAAGTAATATGTGTGAGGACAAGGAGAGGAAAGAAAGCCAAAGAAAATAAGAATAAAAAAATGGAGCAGAGAGAAAGTACCAAGTACAAAACCACCTCAGTTTTCAAGCTCATGATTCCCTTCTGTTTGTATAAGTTCCAAACCCAAGCTTTTGGCGTTTGGCCTTTAGCACATGCATCTTATTCTTTCCCTTATATTTCAGAGCCATCGCAAGCCTCATACCAAACCTTCAGAAAGCACTGAGATTATGAGCCTCAAATAATTGAGAGAAACTCCAAAACCAAAACCATATTATATATATATTGTGTTGAGTTCAGTAGTAGGGTACACCGCGTGCCATGCCATTTCCATGCACACGCAGCTGGCGTAACACTTTCATTGATGCATGATCATGATCATGATCATGATCACCATCACCATCACCATCACACCCCATAACACTCATTATTGCTACCCCAATCATGCACCCGTTTCAACCTTAATGTACCTCAAAGTCTAATTTCATGATCACCATCATTATGATCATCCTTGTACCCAATCATACCACCCCATTCCCTTGGCTAACCCTATAAGTACATAGCCATCATCATGACTCTTGTTGGTAGAAACTCAGAACCATGTTTGATTCGTTGTTGGGAAATAAGAAGCCACTTCCCCAGTTGAAAGCTAAGCATCAATGGAGTGGTTCAAGGTAAAAACAACCCCTCCTTCATCTATAAAGGAGAAAAAACAAATTCAATGCAATTATTATTGTCAAAACAAACAAATTTCTCATAAATTTCAATAGCTCAAAGAATATCAAGTGTGCAGAAAATTTTAGGAGACAATTCTATATGACGTAATCTCAATTAAATATTATTATTATTATTCTTGTAAATTATAAATTTGAACGTGTATTATGCAATTTTGGTTGGGAAATCTCGAATTACTCGATAATTTCTCATGTTAAAAGTATATATATATATATATATATATATATATATATATATATATATATATATATATATAATCATCCTTTATTTTTCTTCTTTCCATAGTATTTATTTATACGCTAAAATACAAATTTGTACTTTGTTAGCTTTATTATTATTTTAGAAAAAGAAATATTTTTTATCGTAGTGTTTTATTTTATTTACAGTAATAGAAAAAATTCAAACGAAAAGTATGACTTTGATTTTAAATTAAAGTAAAAAGATATGTTGAAAAAATTAAATTAAATGTAATACTCTTGATGAATTTACTATTTTTGTAAAAGAGTTATAAAAATAACTTCAATTAGTGAAAAAAATTAATTGAAAAATTATTTATAGATCAGCAATGTAAAAAAAATAGTTATAAATTCATCAAGAAAAAATAAATAGAAAATTAATGAAGATAATATATAGAAGATAATGATGAGCATAACAACAGGTTAATTGTAATTCTTAAAAATATTTATAATTTAAAACAACTAAAGAATGAAAAAAAAAAGAGATATTTAATGATAGAAAATTTTCCAATATATAGTATCTAAAAGTAAATAAATATAGTGTAATTTTACAGGTCAAAAAGATAAAAAAAAAACAAAATAACTGATATGAGAATAAATAATTTATATAATATATATTTCTTAAAATTTATTCTAGGCTTAAAATTCTTAGAGAGGACTCTCTGATCCATTATTGCAATTCTCTACTTGGCGTCTACCAAATCCAGTTAACTATTTTTTTAATTAGAATTATGACAGTGGTATTAAGCATATAAAGCATACAATAATACTATAAAAAAATGTAATTATGGTTAATTTGATCTTAGAATTTATGAACTGTGGTGAATGTAGATTGAGTGGAGAATTCCAAGAGTACTGTAATCCGTACTCTGAATCAACATGGCACCAAAATATGCATTTAAAATCTTGAGTTTTAATTAAAAGCAAATCTGATCTCATTAATCCTCTTCACTTTTTCCTCCTTTTACAACCTGATGACTAGAGGTGATAAGCAATGGAGATGACACATTGTTCCCAACATTAAGCATTGTTTTGCCATGGTGATGCCACACGCCCATTTTTTCAATGTTCCTTTTTATGTAGCTTTCCATTTTCATGCTATGGCTGGCAGGCACCATCTGCTTCCCCCACACTTGCAATAATTTACCTGTTCCAATCTTCACACAGGAGGGGGCCAGGGTAAAGTAAAGTTTGAATGGATGGATGAAAAGGTTGAAGATTCAACACACATAAATAAATAAATAAAAAATAACAAGAAAAAGGGTTACAATGCTAACAGAAGGTGCAATAAATTTGTCCCTCCCATAAGTAGGAAGTGTGTAGCTATAGCCTATGCTCAGTAGTGACTTCCTCACTCTCCAACTCCAAAACTGGACTAAAACCAGAACCTCCACGTGAATATATGAACCAAGACACTGTTTACCTCACCCTCTACAACTACCCATTAAATGTAACAACACAACCAAAATAACCATAAACGTTTATCCTTCTTTATAGAGACAAAAGAGTTGTAAACAATATTTTAAACTTGAACAGTTTGGATAATATTCAATCACTTTCATCTTTAGCAGAAATAATTGTTCATCTACTGAATTTTTATTCCCTGAAACATGCACAGTCTTTGCGTATTAAAAGAACAATTTAAAAATTTGTCGGAGTCATACGTATGTAAGAGTAAATCCAAGGGTCATCAATGAGTATGTGGTAGCGTTTATAAAAGGTGGTGGTAACTTCTGAAACTCCTTGCTCTTAGTTTTCGTTCCGAAACTTACGTTAAAAATAATCATCGATGTCGGTTCATCATTGCACATCAAAGAGTTGTTGGCACATATGGAAAACCAACACCCAGCCATAGCAACCTCTGCTATGGTCTCGTCTTCACCATACACAACGCACGTTTCTTTAAAGGAAAAAGCATTGCATCAACGTCAGAAAACAACGTACACGAGGTGTTAGATTTATGAAATAGTTAACGTTGTCTTAGTTAAACAAACTATTTTCAATTCAGATTCTTATGGGACAAACTCGTGTTTCTTATTAAATCTGGAAATGGAGCCGTTGCATGAAATTGCTTTGGTGGAATATTGCGTTTAATAACTAAGTAACTAAAATTTTGGGGAGACACAAACGTATAGAAAGTTGATCTCAAAAGTAATATAAAATCTAAATTAAGAGAGTTAGCCATTAAAAGAGGATGTTGAATCCATTAAGATCAGTGGTTTTCAATAACGAAAATTGAAACATAACTAAATAAGTGAAGACTAAGGTTTTGGATGAAAGATAACTAAATAGGTGAACAACAATTTTGTCTTTTATACTTTATTATAATATATAGACTTACATGTATATTTGATCCTTGATAAATTTCAAATTTTATTGTTCCTCTATATTTTTATTAACCTTCTTTTTATCCCTAATAAAATTTATATTTTGTTTTTTGTCTGAAAACTCCACAAATCACTTTATTCTACTGTTCATAATGCTATGTAAAGAAATTAAAATAAAATAATTATTAATGACTAAGCATAAAATTTAAACGTTTATTACGAAAGCATATGTATATATATATATATATATATATATATATATATATATATATATATATATATATATATATATATATATATATATTAAGAACTTTAACTTTTAAGTTTTAGCACAAAAAGGTTGATGTGTATATACATATTTTCTAAAAAATGGGTGGCCATTTGTAGGACTGTAATAAAATTGTTGATGTACCACATAGATGATGTGCAACTTGGTTTGTTGAAGCTGCATTTAATTCTTATGCGTACTCAGATTAATTTATTTCGTTGTCCCTTTCATACTTTCTCACCATAATTAATAAAAAATTATTATCCTATAATTTTTTTAATAACTAGTATAAAAAATAATAATTTTATCATATATATCAAATATTAAAAGAGTTATACATTATTATTATTAAATTACAAACGACCGTACATTGTGAAGCCAATTTAATTTAAATTGCATTATACATTTATTATATTGATGAATCATGGGAACATGATGAAACACGTACAAAAAACATCTACTTCGAACTTAACAACATTCCATATTGGTTTGATTTAGAAGAAACAATCTTATATGTGTTGTATATAAGTGAGGACATGGAGACACAATCGTTTTCCCATAATTTACAAGCTATTATCGTACAGTAAAGTATGTTCCTCATTAAATGTAGTTAAGAAACAAGTTACTACTGTATTATAAGGGTGATGATGATACAAAATCCGAAGAACGTGGAGAAGTGCAATGAATCAAGAACATGGTGAATGCATCTTGGGATGAATCAAACTGTTTCGGATTGGTACATGATGGCTACCAAATTATTGTTATCAACAATGGCTGGTCGATTGAGTTATAGCACAACAGTGATTATCCAGCACTGTAAGTTAAATTATTGAGGGTGGGGTACATGTTCTTTGCACGGATTTCAAAGTTGCCAATCATCTATATAATAACCTACACAAAAATCTCAATACCTCAATACCTATGCTTTTAATCGAATGAAATACCTAGTGCTTAGTTTGTTCGTGTTAACACGGAATTTTTCATCTACATTTAATCTGATTTTCTAAAACAAATATAGCAACCAAGTAATTGGCTCGTTTTTACACTATGCTCAAATATAGTCATTCCGAATTCAATTTGATGTCTCAAGAGAATTTGATTTAGCTTTTGTTGAACGAGGTTCTATGTTCTGTTTATGTTTGGATGACATTCTACATAGTTCTACGTGTGTATTAGGTCCTCTGTATTTGTACAATATTTACAGGCATATAAAACGGAACAGAATCTAATCCTAGATATTCCATTTATTACTTTCACCTGATAATAATACTATATAAATATGTAGGAACACATTATACATCATACTAATATTCTCATGTATCTATATCAGTTCTCTAAGTTTGATGGATAAGACTTGTAATATTAAAATCTGGGGATAAAAAATCTATTAGTGGTACAAGGTTGCAAACGTATCTAACACTAGGAAACAAGATTCTGCGCTGATACTCCTTAAATATTAAGCATTTAGTTAGAAGACCCACACGTCAGAAACGCAAACATTTGTAATTCTATAACGGTCCATAGATGATAGCTCAAACACAGAAAGCGCAAAGATTTCGAAAGACACAAATCCTGTAATGGTCCGAAGATCAAAATCACACCCCACACCATCTGAAACCCTTTAATAACATGCATTTACTCCCACGAACAGCACGTCAGCCATCGCAAACACTTCCAAGAACATAAATCCAAAAGTGGACCATACCACAACACAACACCACCACATAATACCCAAACTACCCCTTACCCTTACCCTTACATCAACTAGCCCTAGAAAACACAAAGCAAAAACACAGAATGTGATAGTTCAAGCCATACAAGGCATTCATGGAACATAACTGAAAATCTTAAAAAACATAATACATCACGAAGAGTGCTTATCATTGTTGTCAACGCTTTAGATGGTCAACAAAAGATGAACTAGTATCCCCACATGCAATCAAGCTCCGACACCCCCAGTGGAACGTTGGACGCCGCATCAGCCAGCCGTTGCTCCTCCGGCATCGGCCACAGGAGATCACCGGAGCCGCCGCCGGAGAAGGGCTGTGCTGCCGGAGGGAAAAAGAACGGGAGCTGGAGGTTGTCTTGGAGTGACCTCAAACTTGGGAAGGCAGAGACGCCAACGTTTCTCTGAAACCTAGCGAAGGGGTCCGTTCCGAGAGGCTGAGATGGTGGAAGGTCGAAGCTTGCATTGGTGAAGTTGTTAGGGGAGACAACAGCAGCGGTGGCTGCAGCGATTGTGGAGAAACAGGACACGTGCTCCTTTTTGGGGGTGCTGTCATAGGAACAGTTGTTGCGGCCAGTGAAGGTTGTGGTGGCGTAGGGAGAAGAATCAAGAAGCGGCGGAAGGTAAACTGAAGAGGGTGAACTTGGCTCTGGGCAGAGAGTGCTGGTGGTGGTGTTCATTCTTGTTTTCTTGGAGCCACTTGAAGCAGACATGGCGGAGCCTCCGCTGGTTGTGTTGCTCTTTTGGAACACACGCGATATGACCCACTCATCCTTCATTAAATCACAATGGTTCGTGTTAGTGCAACACCAACAATATGCATTAATGCATGTCGCATAACTGTTCTTAAATTGTTTGGAAAATAGCCGACTGTGAAATAAGCTGTTCCTGTGAAATCTTGTAAACCATTTTGCTAAAAAGGAATACGGATCACGAGAAGTAACCACGTTTTAATTAATTATCTTGGTACTGTGGTGCTCATGCAACCATGTGTTGACAGAAGGCAAATTGACGAACATTTTAATGAACCTTAGGGTAATAACTGTCGGACAAAAGTGGAAAAAACATCTGTTGAGAAGAGATTGAGCGAGAACAAGCAAGGTAGGAGGAACAAAATCTTAATCGAGAACCAAAACATGGAAGCAATTGAAAGGGAAAACTCATGACAACATTGGTAAATGGAACCTACTTATGGAAGGCTAAAGGAAACCCAGATTCCACCTAACTAAAGTTACTTCACTGCAAATCTGGAGGGTGAAAATGCGGCTCATCATGGGTAAAAAGGTACACATTCTTCAATGCTTGGAGTGTAATAACACAAAATAGAAGATTTCAGAGAGATGAGTTCATTAAATAAAATAATACTGACCTTGGAGTTGCGTGAAAGGTAGTGGTAAGCAAATTTTCCTTCGAGGCGATACTCATGCATGACCCAGTTACTTTTCTCCCCCTTGGGAGCTCTACCGCGGTAGAAAACCAAGGTTTTCTTCATCCCCACCAAAGAACAAGTTTTGGAGCTGTAAATCTCTCTATCTTTCCCAGTGGCTTTCCAGTAACCAGCTTCAGTAGCCCTATTGGTTCGTAACCCAGTTGGGTACTTCCTGTCACGTAAGCTGAAGAAGTACCACTCTTTCTCACCCATTTTAGCTTTCTCTGCCAGTAACAAGCAACCACAAAGTTAGATGGAAAAACAAAACCTCTTTGTGCTACCACTATGGAAAGTACTAAGTGAGTAATAAGCAATAACTCAATGAAAAGAGGGAGAGAGAGAGAGAGAGTAATAACTACCTGGGAGCTCCCATGGTTCACTCTTGTTAAGGTCTACTTCAGCTATGGCTCTCCCAGTGAAGGTGCTGTCCAGAACCTTTTTGAGAAGGTAGTACGTTATGAGCTCCTCGTCAGTCGGGTGGAACCTAAAGCCAGGTGGCAGATGAGCTTCAGTGTGGTCCAAGTGGTGGTAGGAGGAGTCCATGAGAAAAGAGGAAGAAGGAACACTCGCAGAAGAGGTGAAAAGTGAGAGAGAAATTAATGAAACCAGAAGAAGAGAATCTTGGATGCTAACACTTCATGGCTTTCATTATATATAGGAAATGAGAGCCATTGCATGGGGAAGGGGAACAACAGAAGCAAAATAGTGAAAGGGGGATTTATAACTTGGCTTGGGCTTTGGGCTGTCACTTTTTTTTTTTTTTTCACTTTGGAGGGTGAGGTTTTTTGGTTTGGGATTGGAGATGAGAGGGTGGATTATAAGGGGTGGTCTCATGGGGATTTGATGAATCGGGTGGCAGAGAGAAAAAGGTGAAATAATAAGGTATGATATGGCTGGAAAAATCTGTGTTTTCTCTGCACTATCCTCTTCTGATAGCTCTCTCTACTCTCTGACAGGGTCCTCATCATGATCCACATAGCTAGAGAGAGAAATGGAAAGAGGAAGGAAGAGAGAGAGGGTGATGTACGAGGGAGTGGTGGCGATTGAGTATGCGTGCGTGCGTGAGGAAATGTGCAGGTATTCCTTTGTCAGTGAAGAAAATGTAAGAAAGGGAACAGAAAGTGGTTTGATGAGAGATATTGCAACTAGCCACAAAAATAAAAAGGAAAAAAGGGAAAACATTGAAACAGAAAAAAGAATAGAGATAGGGATGAGGGGGAAAAAAGAAAAGAAAGGAAAAGAAAAGCTTTTTAAACAGAAAAAAGAATAAGAAAATAGAATGCGAGATTTTTCACCACTATATGTATCGATAAAGCTGTTTCATATCTTCTCTGTCAGCGCAGGACAAAAATTGTATAATCAGAAACACCAACCATGTTTATTACACGCCAACTTCCCCACTTTTTATTTATGTATTACTTGGTACTCTTTTGCTTCCCCACTCTCAATCTCAACAACTCTATTAAAATTTATTCTTGTCTTCTGTGGTTTGTGATCACTGATTATTATTTTTGTTCAAGTCTAATTTACTGTCTTCTAGGCCTTGGCCTTCCCTTAAACAAGACACAGCTAAAACACAAAAATACAACAAAAACTCATGGTACAGACTGTCATTGCATTTGGTTTCTAACAACTCGCAGGAGAATTCCTTTATTTTAGTTATGCTTTCACGAAATCCTCTCTCTGCTAATAATAATTTTGCAATGTTCTTCTGGTCCCGAGATAATTTTATCACACAATATTAGGTGTTTTTATGATATTTTTTACTTTTCATGTCATTAATATAACATACATTAGTTAAGGGTAAGAAAACTGTTTTTGTGGGAAGATGCATTTGCTGATGGTGGCCTACAATTAGTGACATGTACAAGACCAATAAATAAATCTCCTCTCTTTTTTTAAGAAAAATATAAGGCTAGGAAATAACTGAGACTATACACAGCGATTTCCTTTTCTTTTAGCCGTAGGGGTGTCATGGGATTTTCCTACCTCATTTTCCCATCATATTATAGGCATGTCGACCTTTATTGGTATTTGTTAAAATCATTTTTAGGTTAAAAAAAAAGTTATTTTCTTTGCTCTCAGCTTTTTCTGATCAAAGTTTTTTTTCTTTGGTGAAAAATTCAAAATTTTCACTGTAAAAATCTAGAACCATGTGGGTTGGAGATTCATATTCCAAAAGAGAAAGGCTCAGTAACTCTGAATTACCATGATAGTTAGCAGGATTTGCATGACATATCAATGGTTGATTGATACATTTAACTGTTCTATCATAATCATAGCTAGTAGCGGAATTTTTATGTGCTGGGAGAGATAATAAAATACCTCCTTTTCCCAGAGTACACATAATTTTCAATAGCCATCAATTTTACATGACATATCAAAAATAGAAAAGAGAAAAAGAAACAAAATGGTGAGAACAGAGAAACTCTTGTACAAGTGTGAATACAACCAAAACTAGAGAATTATTACTGTTATATATATACAATCTAATCACAAGAGGGTATCAATATCATGACATGTCAAGGCAACAGCTTTTAATACCATAACACATTTGGTGACCAGATGACCATTCACAGAACAAAACAAATGTTACTGAAAGTGAGTATTGTGCAACTGAGAGAGGAAAAAGTGAAGCAGAAAGCAAGGGCATAAACAGCTGAAGATTGATTCATTGATTTTACACCCCCACAGGGGCCTATCACCCATGACATTGGATATAATGTCTCACTTTTTGAGACGCCCTTTTTCTCTCCTTCAACTAACATTAGCCAAGAAAAAAAAAATGTGGGAACAAACTGAGACATAACAAACTGAGACATACATGTTATGGTGTTATGTTTTTATGTTTCATGTTTCCACATTTTCTAACCTCTTCTCTTGCTAATCATGGGGCTAATTAGTACCCTTAAACAGTGTGATTTTGAATTGAGGAATTTGTTAATTGAAACCATGAATGACTCCACCCAGCCATCCCATCCATCCATCCAATCCAATCCATCACTATCAAGCAACAAGGGGAGGGTGATGCTAGGTGGGGGGGTGTGTGAGAGATTGATGCCATGGAAGTTTGACACATCATGCTCGGATTTTGAGAGCACAGCCCCAACTTCACAGGCTTTACATCAAATCAAATCATCTCTTCAATCTGCATGCTGAGGTCTTTCTCTTCCACCCACCCACCCCTTCTCTCTCTCTCTCATTTCCATCATTGGCCCATTTCTACACTTCCCAATTTCCCAATGTTACAACCAACCCTTCTTAACATCTTTTTAACTATTATTAAAAATTACAAAACCAGCAGCAAAATGAAAAAACCACCTTCTCTTCTTTTCTTCTAACAATGAAAAACCTTTCTGATAGTAATTCCCAAAAAAGCATGAAATTCCCCCACAATTTACTCTCAGGGCTCACCTACCTCCCGAGATGCAACCTTTATGGCTTGCAACATACGGTTCCTCATGTTAAGTCCCTCTCCTGTTACCTTCGAAATTAGAACCGGATCCGGGTCCACACCACCCATTCCAGAAACCCAAAAGCTATTCTTTTTACTTATGCGTGTATTTAAAGCTCTAAACTTTTTAATTTAATAAACATGGGTGGTGGAAATTTAAGAACTTTAATGGAGTTAAAAAAAAAATGACAGCGAAAGGTGGCAAGACAACACAGAAACTCATAGCAGATGGAGACACACTCCTTGTTTGTGATTGATATTGATTTTGATGGACATGGACTGAACCGGCCGGTCCAAGTCCAACGCAGTGAAACCGGGTTGTGTCTGCTTCAGATGTAGACAAACGGTTGCGGTTGACTTTTTGAGGTAAAAACGAAAAAGTTAAGGTGAAAAAGGGTGTCTCGTAAATTTCCCTCAAGTGTTACTGTTCATGTTGCTGTGTTGTAATTATTTTATTTTATTTATTTTTCAAAAAAAAAAAACAAAAAGAAAAGATAAAAAAAGGTGAAAAAAGACAACACGGCGCGTGACCCGAGAGAGATCGCAGATCGCGCGTGACGACAAAGCTTAGGTCATCCCCGCCGCCCTCCGGCTATGGCGTCAGAAGGGTGCGTGGGGTCATAATTTATTTATTTATTTAAAACATTTTATTTATTTAGTTATTTAGTTGATCGAATTTATTGACGCTAAAGCTTCTACAAAAAGAAAGCCTGCAAGAATTAGAGATCTAGCTTTTAGTAGAAAAAATATATATATTATTTAAAAATTTAATATTTTCAATCAGCCATAAAAGAATCATAACTTTTTACTTTACTACCTCTCGTAAATGTTACAAAATGTGAGTAATAATTCAAATTTAAATATTTTGGACCGTCATATGTTTTATATTATTAATCAACTAAAGTTTTTCTTGTTGTTTTTTATTATAGATATTATAATAATCAATTTAGTAGTTGTCCGAATTGTTAGATTGGTAATGTTTTGGGGCCATTTTGCGCCGTTTGATTAATTGATTGGGTGGCTGCAACTTAGCTACCGTGTACGGCGTAGCAGCACCAAGTTGTCGTTTGTTGGTTCTTCACCGCTCACTCTCTCTCTACAACTACAAACAAAACACTGTTTCAAGGTCCAATTTAGAAAAAAATAAAATAAAATAATATTTTTTTAAAATTAATTTTTTTTCTTTACAATATTTTATTATATTTGAAAGAAGAAATATTTGAAAAAGTTATTTAAAAGCTTAAAACCTTAAAACACCGCAAGTATTAATTATTTGAAAAAGTACAGTCTCTTCCCAACATGTACTGTACAAAATGAAATTGTACTTTACAAAAATACAAAACTAAAACACCTAAAGTAATAACGTAACTATATTACGTTTTTAATTAATAACGTATTTAAATTATTATACAAGACCTCTTTCAACAAGTACTGTAGAAAGTAAATTGTACTTTTAAATATAAAGTTTCAGCATAATATATAATGCGAGACCTGGAAAGGTTAACTGATGACAAAAAAGTTTCAACATAATACTTACAAAGTTTGATGACGTTTTTCGTCCTTGTAAGATTGCTATCTTTTTGTTTTCTTTTTCTTGACTTTAATACCTCACTTTTCGTATAACTATTTTTAAATATCCAGAATTTCATCGCTTACTTTGTGTTAGGTACGGAGTGAAATAATTAGGTGAAACATAGAAAAAATATATTATTTTTTAATTTTAAAATATAAAGTGAAAACAAAATTTGATTGATGGTTCGATTACTGTAAAAAAATATCATTTTATCATCCACATAAGACGCTGTTATCGGTTATAATTTATTATTTGACTTGTACTAAATTCCGTAGTTGTTTTCATATTATGAAGAACATAAATAGTCTTATCATGTCTCAACCAATTTTGACTATATTTATTGAAGTCATAACGTGTGAAAATAATTATAAACAAAAATCAATTATAGTCATGCAATCCTCAAAGTCAATACGAAATCTATCGTTGGTGCACAACTCAATTCAAAATAAGTTTAAATAAATAATAATCCATAATACAACAATTTCATAAATAAAAAATCCAAAATATCAAACAATCAAATAAGATATATAGTTAAAATATATTATAATCGAAAATTATTAATGCCATGAGAAAATTCATAAACCACCAATAATAAGATATATTATTAAATGAATTTAAATATTATATAAGAAGTATTATGAATAATAATTATTACGAAAGATAAAAAAAGTTCTACGTTATCTAGATTATTAGACAAGATAAAGGATTTGATTGTGAGTTCATTTAAATTTTCTTTGTACGGTTAAGTTAAAATCATATAGTATAATAAGAAGGTCTAGGTCTAGGTTATTTCTACTATCTAGTTTATTAATTTTTTTTTATTTTTAATTAATATTAATGTTTGAAGCTTTATGTGGAGATTTCTATGTTTTGATCGTGTGAATGTTTGAGTATTATTGATTTTTTTTCGTAATATATTTTTTTTTTTAACTTAGTGTATCATAAGAACATGTGACCATATAAGTCAAGTCTCCACTTCCTATAGATAGACATATTTCTTTCAAATCATCATATCTTCACTCATTCTCCTACCTAGTTTCTCTTTCTCTCTCTTTTATGTGTTTGCTAGTTTTGTGTCTCAGATACTATTTTAGAAGTTCATGTTATATCTTGGAAGCTTGTACAACATATTATGGATAAGTCTTTAAGGACAATATTTATCTATGCCTCATAAAACTATCTTGTCCATGTTCTCAGTCAAATTTTAGTATAACCTTAATCAATTACAACTGACGATATGGACATTCACACCAACTTTACATTGGAGAAGTCAAATGGTATTGTTGCAACATAAACCATCCTTATGAAACTCTTCATGGACGTCTCAAAGATTGGAGTTTTCACTTGTCAAAACTTCTAATGTTAATAGGAATGTGTGTATACTCTATTAAACACGTATGAAGTTGTTTTCACTCTTACGACTTCCAAACGTGACTTTAGTTCATCTAAAAAACACATTGGACATTAGAACTATGCAAATAAGGTATGTCAGTCCCACTTTGCTTAACACATTATTGATAATTATTTATTTTTAGCACTTTCTGATTATATAATGATAACAATAAAGATAAATCAGTTGGTAATTATTAGGGGTTTTAACCATTTTAGTGTAATTTGGCCAATTAGGTTTCAGTTAAAAGTTTATTATTATTTTGACATCATTTTTAAAATTTTAATAGATTTAAGTATGTTTCGTATTTTGTCACATAACTCGGATTTACTTTTAATTATTATTAATATATTATTAAATTGGTAAAAAAAAATATAACTTGTCGATCAAGATAATTGCAATTAAAATTATTTCATATCGTACATGAATAAGTGATTATATTATAATTAAATTTATAATTTGAGAAATTATAAAAAGGAAGAGTGGCTTAATCTCCTACTAGAGTTATCTTAGCTTAGCACCTTAATTAAGTGCATACACATGTTCTAGTAAAAAAATATGTAATTGTTGATTAATCAGTTAGTGGTACTAATTTATTAATAAATGGCAAACGATATCACACAATTTAAGGGGAAGAGATTTCGTGCATTGAGTTGTTGGTACAGTTACATACAAGACAAATTACAATAAATACATGACAGTAATCTAATTCCTAATTGTTTCAAATTATACAATTTATGTTATACCAAAGTTGCTGCTGATATTCTTTCACATAAGGGAAACGTTGTCTAAATGCACTATATAAGCCAATTTAAATATCATTTTCGTCTTAAACTTGGAGGCTCTTTTGTCACATTCACTGATAAGATGCTATTTAATAAACAACAAACATGATTATTCTTCTTTTAAAATTAGTATTTCCTTTTGCTGCTAAATTCAGCAACAATGCAATTTTGTCATTCTCTTAAATTAATTGGTTAATTAAAACCACACAACCGACACTAAACCTAGAAGAATGAGATTTAAGAATAAACTTTCTATTTAAGGAAGAATTAGAAAGAATTTCTAAAGAATTAGAAGAAAGAAGAATTTTTTAATATATATTGTATTTATTCCACTAATAAAGTCAGATTCAACCGCAATTCGAATTCAGCTACCTTCAACATACATATACAAGTCATAATCACTACATCAATATCAACTTTGCAACCATATACTCATTGTTATTATTCTTATAATGACCCTTGTTATTATTATTTTTGTCAATATTAGTAAATATAATATTAATAGTACTAAAACAATAATATTATTATCTTTAATAATAATAATAATAATAATAATAATAATCATATTAATAATAATATTAATAATCATGTTAATATTAATATTAATAATAATAATTAAAAAATAATATTAAATATAATAATAATATTTTTAATTATATAAGTTAACAATAATAATATTTATTATATTAATATTAATAATAATTCTAATAATATTAATAAATATAATATCAAAAGTAATATTAATAATATAATATTAAAATTACTCTTATTAAAAATTTTAATATTAATATTAAAATAATAATTATAATATATATACCAATTTTAATAATATTATTTATTTTTATTAATAATAATAATGTTAATGTAATTAATAATAATTAGTAATAATATTAAAAATAATAATGTTAATAATAATTATTATAATTTTGATAAAATTAATTATTAATATTATCTACAGAAAAATTTGTAGGTAAATTACATATGGATTTGGATCCGTATGTAAAATCCGTATATAAAATTCATATGTAATAAATCTGTATGTAAAATTTGTATGTAATGAATCCGTATGTAAAATTCGTAGGTAATTACATATGGATTTGGATCCGTATGTAATTACATATGGATTTGGATTCGTAGGTAATAAATCCGTATGTAATAAATTCGTATGTAAAATACGTATGTAATAAATCTGTACGTAAAATTCGTATGTAATAAATTCGTATATAAAATCTGTATGTAATGCTAAATTTACATACGGATAAAAATTCGTATGTAATAATCTGTATGTAAATCAAGAATTTTTTGTAGTGCGATATTGTACCATACTCAACCTACTACTACATTACAATTTGAGAAAAAATTATATTACTAGTTTTTGGATTAGTTCAGAAATGGTCAGCAAATCGACTACTTGAAGACGGTTTGAGAAAGTCCAAACCTAGGTACAACTTAAGATGGTGTGGCAGTGTAAAGCAAGTATTAATCCAAGTGACTAATACAAAATCGTCTCACTAATTGCATAATTCTGGACTTTAATGAATAGTAACTAAGCTCATAATTGTCCTTATAAATAAAAGAGGTGCCCTCAGAGGTATGACTATTGTCCCTATACACATCTACTTGCACTGTTCTAACTTAAGTATCAGAGTATTTCTGTAGGTACCCGTATTCAATTCAAGCTTGAAGAAAAAGATTTCAACAGCTGAAGTCGATTCTACTCACCTCAACCTGTTCACTCACCTTATCCATATACCCAAAGCCAGAAAAGAGATTAAAAATAAACTCTCTATTTGAGGAAAAATTAGAAGAAATAAAAATAGAATTATAACTTTGTATACAAATTTAATTGAGAAATGATACTTCAATACTTTATTTTTCCTCTTTCACGACAAACTTCGTTTTTTTGCATCATTCAACACTTAACAAACTTCATAAAATTAAGCTCATAGAAGAGGACATTACAAGAATTTTTTTATTTTTGTGAAAATTTTTCATATTTCATGAGTTTTCACCTCACACCCAAACCGAACTGAGGGTCACCCCAAGCCAAATCGAGTGTCACACCAAGTCGAACTAAGTGTCACACCTTACCATCAAGCCGAACCAAGTTATACCTCACACCCAATCCGAATCGAGTGTTGCACCTTATCGCTAAGCCAAACCGAATATAACAAACCTCACCACCAAAAAACGAACTGAATGTAACACACTTCGCTGCACAAACCGAGTCGAATGTCACAACCTCGCCACCCAAATCGATCCAAATGTAACACACCTCGCCACCCAAATCGATCAGAATGTCCTATCTTGTCACCAAACTGAGTCGAATGTCACACTCTAATTTTTATAAAAAAGCATGGTCTTTAAACCTTTCAACTTGGCTATTTGTACACCTTATTTTCATAACACACCTCATAAAAAAGTTTGGGCTTTAAACTTAGCAACTTTGTCATTGGCACAACTTAAAGCTTGGGCTCTAAACCTAGGAACTTTGTCATTGGAATAACCCAAAATCTGGGCTCTAAACCCAACAACTTTGCTATTGGCACAACCCAAAGCCTAAACTCTGAACCTAACAAGTTTTGACATTGACACACCCTCATTATTAAAAAAGTCTGGATTCTAAACCCAATAACTTTGCTATTGGCGCACCCTCATTATTAAAAATTATAAATCTTTAAATTATGAAAATTTAAAAAATTGAAAAAATATCAATCCAGCAAACAATTTTTTATCTATATATATTTTCTTTGTTTTTTTACTTGTATTTTTATTTCTTTTTTGGGAAAAATAATCATTCTTAGAAACTACATTCATTTCACTCATTTAGTTAAAGGTACCGTCTTAGTACGTGCGTTGTAGGGTGTTAATACCTTCCCTACATGTAACCAACTCTTAGACCCTAATTCGGTTTCACATTCTGTTTCCTTTTTCTTTGTTTTTTCATAATTTTTCAAAATAAACTATGGTGGTAACTCCTCTCTATTTTAAAAAAGTTTTTTATCGCCCCGTCGAGATTCTGGTTGTGACAAAATGTTTAGATAATCGTTTTTTTTTGTTTACAATTTTTTTGTAATACCTTATTTAACGTCGATCGATATAGTCGTTTGACTTATCAATTTATACTGAAACATCTTATTTTGTTGACTGTGTTAGATCTCACTTTATCATTTTTATATATATGTTTATATGTTATTATTTAATCTTGATGATACTCATCTTTGTGAGGTATGACTAAGTTTCATTCATTTGTCGAATAGAACTTTTGTTCGTTTATTTAGTCTTGGTCTTTTATTAACTATGATCTTTTTACAATAATGATTAGGCTTATTACTTGTTATTGGCAAGAATTTGTTTTATGAAAGTAGTCTAGGTCAAGTACATTGTTATTCTCGATCGTTAGTTCTCGGTATGAGCTTTATTGCGTATGGTTTAGGCCAACAATCTTATTATTTACGACTATTTATTCTCGGTTTGTTTTAACTTTCATAGAGACAAGCTTAGTCGAGAATATTCCTTTTGAAGTCTATTAGTTCTAGGCAAGGATTCACGGTCATGAAAGCATCCTTAGCTGAGATCGTCTTATTTGGGGTTTTGTTCGTTTTTGACAGGGGTTCACTGTCATAAAAGCATCCATAGCCAATATTGTCTTATTTGTGATTTTATTCGTACCCAGTTGGGATTGTTGTAGTGAGAGCGTCTTTAGTCGAGAATATTTTATTTTAAATCATGTGTTCTCGCTAGGGATTCACTAATGTAAAAGCATCCTAAGTTAAGAGTGCTTTGTTGTTACAATGCTACTTGCTTAAGATGGGAACTAATGAAAATTGAATTCATTTATTGTTATGGGTGCCTTGTTAAAACCTCTTTAACCAAAACCCCATTTAGAAAAAAAAAATGTTTGTCGTAGGAAAGAGACACCTATTACATTAGCTAAGTAGAATTTTAAATGACTTGTGTTCCATATTATCGGAATATCTCTACCGTCCCAATGTTCAATCCAGTAAGCTCCATTCTACGAGTTTTTCCTGACACAAAAAGGTTATTTCCAATTGGGGACAAGTTTGTCATCATTCGAGTCCTTGCACATTTCACTCCTCATTATCCACACTAGGTCTCTTTCTTTAAAAGATCAGGGCTTAACCTTTACATTGTATCATCGAGCTACTCTATGTTCACAAGCTTCCTCTCATATCTTAGCTTTGTCACACAATCCTTTGAGGAGATCCATCTTGGTTTGGAGACATTCATTGTTTAGTTGGAGGTTTGCGAGGTTTGTCTAAATTGTCAACTCTCTAATCTCTACTTACATTATGGGATCCATCCTATAAGTTAGATTGTAGGGCATCTCCTCAGTTATTGAGTATAGGATGCACCTGTACGCCCATAGTACTTCTAAGATTTCTTCTATCGACTTCTTCTTTGTGACTCTCAGGCGTTTCCTTAGCTCCATAAATCATATTATTCACTATGAATCCTACAAGATCTTCTACACTACTTGTGAAACTCTATCACAAACCAACATTAACAACTATAGTAAAAAGAAAAAAATTAAATGTCAATAAAATAAAATAAAATTAAGGAACAATATCACTCGAAGAACTTTTAGTTAAAAAAGAAATTATGATCTCTACGTGATCTACTCAATTAATAATATAGAAATCACTAATTTCCAAGAAGTATTTATCTCGTGTAGATTTTATCTCGATTTAGAAAAATTTCAAAACATTTTCAATTTGATTTCTTAAGGATTTATTAAGATAGCCCACTTATACAGTTATTAGTTTAATGAATAAAAATTTGTTTTAATTCGTTAAAAACACTAGTGTATGAACTTTAAGTTATTTTAATTTATTAAAATTCCATTTTAATCTATTAAATTATAGACCTTAAAAATACTTAAGTGACTTTAATGGATTAAAATGAAGTTTAACTCAATTAATGCTCTTCTTTGTTAAAATTTAATAGCTTTTGTAAAAGATCATTTACTAAACAAATGTATAATGAGAGTTTTATTTGTTAATCTTTTATTGTTATGAAATTAGACTCTAGTGCAAGGAATGTTTATTTCGTATATCTCTCTTGTTAAATTTCTTTGTAAATCCTTAAGCAATTCTTGTTGTATAGTCAAGAGTGTGATTCATTATACTTAGTCAAAGAATAATGTTATGTACCTCTGTTTAATCTCAAGGAGAAATTAGCAACTGAGTAGGAGTGATTGTGTGTAAAACTCAGAATTAAGTGTCAATATTCGTAACTAAATTTGATTAATGAAAATATTTGTTAGATGTACACTATGCTAGTAAACCAACATAAATCAAATTGTTGAGTGTTATTTTCTATTAGGCCAAGTAACGACTCTTCTTTTAGTTTTTGTTGAGACGTTTGTAAAATATTGTATTGTCAAACGAACCCTCCAATAACTAATATGCTTATTTAACAAAAACAAAAAACAAAATATTTTATTAGTTTTAATCCCTTTACTTTTTAAAGTTAACATTTTCTTTTAAATCAAATATCTCGAACGTGCTCCATTAGTTAGTGTTATATATATTACAAGTGGGTGAAGTGCACAAAGCAAAACAAAATTGAACATGCAACTAATATTTAATACAGGATAAATATCAGTCTTTAGTAATAAAACTATACAGCTAATATTTAATATTGGATAAGCGTCAATCTTTAATAATAAAATCTATGTTCTATAATTGTATTTTAGTATTTTAATTTATGATTTATAATTGTCTTTTATGTATCTGATGAAGAAGCTATACCAACTAATGCAATGAAGTCTTCTAATAAATGAAGTCTTCTAATAGGGAAGAGCATGTTCTATAACTGAGGAGCGTATCTTTTCCCTTATTGTTAAAAAATTGGTGATTTTTATTTTTCTTTATGTAATTTTTTGAGAGTGATTTCATCCTTTTATAAACTAATGTAATGTTTTCTTCTATTCCTTTTATAAAGTTCCATTATTCATCATTTAGCATTTTCCTAAACCATTAATTGTCATAAAATTTGCAAACCAATAATTTCCTTTCCTTGGCTTCCCGCACTTCAATGGATAGATTATTTGGTCACTTCACCATTAGCCTTACTATATTCATTGGTGCCCTCATCCTCCCAAAATCTGCAGTAAATTGCATAATGTTGAGTAAAACCTTTAACAATAACTAACCTCTGGCGTATTAATCAACTTCCGTAAATCCGTAAAAAGTCCCCCCTCTCAAGTTTTTCTATTCAAGACTTAAACTTACAAAGTTGCTTAAAAGAACCAAATCCAAAGAACCACCACTTGTTAATAGAACAAATTAAATTCACTTAATATGAATTACTTTTTCAACTATACAATTTTTTGAAGCTAAATCAGCATTGTATCTAATAGGCTACAAAATTGATGATGATACCCTGCCTCCCAATGACAAGGAATGTTCATCAAGTTCATCCAGTCGTTTGGTCCTTTTTTTCACCTCAAAATCCGGGTTTACAAAATCAAAGGAAAAAATAATGCCTAGAATTTAGCTAATTAAAATGTGTTCAATCTCACCTCTGCCAACAATCAGGAAGACATGAATACAATAACAAACCATCATTTGCTTCTCTACGTCCAGTGATACCTCTCTTTTCTTTCGGCTTTTGATTTTAACCCTTTTTAGCCTTGTCTTCGAATATCGCTTCCATACTTAGAAATTATCATTTTCTTAAATATACTAATGTACTTCTTACACCTTTTCTTTGGAGTTGCTATTTCTGCTTATACCTCTACTTTTTTCAGCTTTTTCCTTCCTCTGCAAATTCTTTACTTCTTTCTTTTAACTTTTTTTTCTTTAACAAACCTTCTTTTAGCATTTTCAGTTTTTGTTTCCCCCTCGGTGCTATTCTCACTAACCTTCATTTCCTCGTCATTCTTAGCACCGAAAACCTACACAATACATCAAAGTAAACATGTCAATTAAAAAAAAAAACAAAAAACTAGAAAAATGGCCATTTGTGCAAGCCAATCACTGGAGGAAAAAGAAGTTATATTCAGTGTTTCTACCTCTTCCCCTTCCTCTGAAAATTTTTTACTTTGTTTTCTCCTTTTATTTTTTTCTTCAACAATCCTTTCTCTGCAAGCATTTTCAGTTTCTGTTTTTTTCGCTCTTTAGCTCTCTCCTCAAAGCCATCATCAATCATTCTCATTTCTGCAACATTCTTAGCACTGAAAACCTGCAATACATCAGAGTTAACAAACCAAATAGAAATTAAAAAGAGAAACTTTACATAGATCATAATTGAAAAGGAAAAAATTATTTAGAGTCAGAAAAGGAAACAAATTAAATATATAAATCAATTGCTAGAACAAAAAGTTGTCCAGTAAAAGCATACCTTTTTCATGAGAGAAAGTGCCTCACTTTCTTTGTATTCAATCATTTCAAGTTGCTTCTCAATAAGAGCTTCTATTTCATGAATAAGTTCAACATCATTCTGAAAATGTCAAATGTAAAACAAATAATAAGGAAATCTTTGCAATAAAAATATCAGAATCCTAAAATGATTTCATTTACGTGAATGAGTTACAATTGAAATAACTTAGACACTTCCTCTGCAAAAAAACAGCAAAACCACAGATATAAAACCCTATTGATGCTACTGTACATGTTTTCAACCTAGGCTACTAACAAAGGGTGATTCCTAAAAATATTTTCATCCAAAAGTATCAAACTTTGGGAATTCTAACCCTATGCAAAACCTGAACAATAAGGAGGCCACATAAAACTATGTCATCACACTTCAAAAATGATTATACATCAAGATATCCTAGACACCACCTTCCACAAGACAAGCATGCAACTATGTCTAGAGTATGAACTAACTTTTTCAGAGATTGCACAACACCCACAATCAAGTTTAAAAGTCCAGACTTACATCGGTATCTCTGGGATACAGATTTTACATAGATATTAACATAATTCATAAAATAGAACCTAGGGCATCACCCCATGATCCAGCAGTTTAAAAGAAACTGCTGTCCCCCTATAAATCTCAGTAACCAATTCACGTCAACCACAGCATTATAGTTTAGTTGGTTAAGTTCATAATGGTAACGGTCATTGTTAGAATCAACTCTTTATCACCCAGATCAATTGACAAGTGTCAAATTTAGTGAAATGACACCTATAATAACTTTCACAGATGCAAAAATTTATCAATTTCACTGTTGAATTATATAGCTGTCTAAATTGTTGGTTTCAAGATCGGGCAAATGAGAAGGGTTGTGTCATGCCCGTATCAGTGGATGATTTGTGCTAGTCCCAGGTTGTTATCAAGAAGTAACAAGTTGTATCCCCGAGTATAGTATTAAATGAGTTTAGCCGCCACATCAACACTGAAGTGTGGTGTTGTTGCATAAGCAACAGCCCTCACAAATTTATTTAACAATTTCTTTCAAACAAAAATCTTAGGTACAAATTCAATACTTGTAAACTTTGATTCAAATAACAAAGAAATATACAAGCTTTCATATTAAATATAAAATGTACTAACCTGGGTCACAAGGCTTAAAGCCAGTCCCCCTCTACCTGCTCTGGCTGTACGACCAACCCGATGAATATAATCCCGTGGAAACCTGCAAATGAATAGTTGCAATATGCTTAATGAAATGCTTCAAATGTCTACTAATAAGGTAAAGAAATTGGCACAAGAAAAGGTAACCTTGGAACATCATAGTTGATAACAAGGTCAACTGTAGGAATATCCAATCCACGACTGGCAACATCAGTTGCTAGCAGTATAGAAACCTTTCCTGATTTAAATTGATGAAGTGCTTCAAGCCTCTGAGTTTGTGATTTGAATGAATAAAGAGCTGCTGCTTCTTGATCAAGCACTTCCAGCATTAAACTTAAACGATGACAATCTCTGAAATTTGGAAACTTTTAGGAACATGTAAACAATATATAGAAGAGAATGACAATAGTAAAGTAGTTTGTTATTCTATATATCATTGTGCTACCTAACTTTTACAGATTCTATCATTTAGGATCTTTATTCAAAGGGATTTGCTTTAGACAATTATAGCAAGTTAATTGACCCTTTGGTTAGGTTAGAAGTTCAGCACATTATCTAACTTGAAGCATGAAAAGTATGAGTGCTTTAGCTTTGTTTTATGACATCACATCAAGATACACAATATAAATTCAATAACCCATTTACCTCCATCATCTAATAACCCCTATTATTTCAACAGGAATAAATGATGATCGTAATTTTTGAACTCGGGACATCCACAATCAGAAACAAAATGACCTTTCTAAATAAAAAAAAAAAATAGCCAACAGAGTCACTGAACTCATATTATCAGAGTCCAGTGAAATTGATAATAGCAGAACCATTGTTCATTTACATTGCAAACACCAGAGCTCTAAGATTTGGTCACAATTAAACAGTTCCAATCAAATGAAATAATGAAATGCATGTGAATCCAGTATGCCTCGTTATTCAATGAAGGATGTCTATATATGCTATTCTTGGTGGAAAAAGAGGATAGCAACAAATGCACAATAATTTTTTACATGAGTTGAAATAATAATCACTTTCAAAATTTAATAACTAAAAATTATATTTTGCAAACATAAAGGCTTAAATCTGTTTAGCGTATCCAGGTAGAAGAATACAGCTTGGATGGTCAACAAAGCCATGCTATACATCAGTTGGTGTGGGGCAGTTATACAACAAAATGAAACCATAAACAAGCAATTATGTATACAACAAATTATAGGGGTCATTTTTCATTCATTTATGAATACCAGTTATAATAGGAAATCTCTCAGGCTTTAAGTGTTTAAGTGTTTGGTTCTCCCCTTCATAGTGAGCTTTAGAGCGTGGATTCCTCAAGTGCTAATGTACTTGTCATAACACAACATCCCAAAGGGTAATTAAGCATGATTCAAAACACTTTACCTGCCCTCCTACTGGTATCTTTTATAATATACAAGTTCACTGATTCAGTTATTGATGCCAAGGAAAACAATGAAAAGTTCAAATCGATCCTAAATACACAAACAGGCTGAATTTTCAACCCAGAACTTTTCCACCTATGCTCAATTTGGATTACACTTCTACTTCCTGAATGAGTCTATAACAATATTTTTTATAAAACGTAAATGCATATTTAATAGTTAATAAATCGCAATTTATTCAGAAGAGATAATATCAGCAAATAAAAATAGAACCAAACACTAATTCTACCCATTCCTTCACTATAATTCGTTTATACTTTAAAGAAGAAAAAGAGTAAGAAGGAAAGCCTCGAAGAAATACATACAATAAAACTCTGGTTCACCCATCACCTAAAAAACTATATTCCAAAAGCTAATGTTAAATTATTGCCTCCATTTTCAGCTGTATGGAATGCGTACTAGAGAAAGTAAGAAATCCTATATATGTCTAATATCTATTTTCTAACAAGTAGAGACACACCAAAACCAATATCAAGTCCTACCATTGGCCAAATAACAAGATACAATTCCAAATTTTCATTGTCAAACTGCAACAACTTTTTTATTCTTGTAACATCACAAATTTTAAATATTTACAGAGTGTCATACACAAAGGCCATTGCACAGAACTATATCATCAGACCACAGATTCAATTAGACTAGAGTCCACAACAATAAGCTTCGATTTATTTTTTTCTACAGAATCAGTCCATCATAAACTGTCCACAAAAGAAAAAGAAATTTAATAACTAACACACACAAATTTCATCATAATAATATTAGAACGAGAATTTTTACCCTTTTTACTTCTTTGGAAGTGGGAAGGGGGAAGCTAAACAAAAAATAATAGCCTAATTATTTATTGAAGAGAAGTGGTCAAAGGTAAAATTCTGATATTGTATATTTAGATATTAATACTTAAGAGAGGAACCAGCTAATAACAAGAGCATCAAACAAATAAATTAGCAGGCGGGATTGTTTGATATATTAAGCTGAAAGAGGCAACATTATCCTATAGCACAACAAAAAAATATAGCTACGGACCTAGAAGAAAAACGAATAAAAAATCATAATACAGAAAACAGAATTGGTAACAAAAAATCCAAACATGCAATTTAGAAAGATACATACCTGCATGTTGAGATAAACACGATGGCAGACCGAATTCCCATATCTTCCATTTTTGACAAAATATGCATCAAATATACATCCTTCACCTTTTTAGGGATGAATATCGCCTGTTGCTTAAGTGATTCAACTGTTTTAAAGCCTTCATATGCCTCATAGACATACATCTTATCTTGGTAACGTTCTCGCAACTTTTGCAGATTACTTGTAGTTGTCGCAGAAAAGAACAGATTTTGTCGATTTTCAGGTAAGCACTGAAAGATAAATCTCAATTCCTCCTGAAAACAAGCATCCAGAACTCGATCTGCTTCATCCAAGACAAGAAACTGCAGAAGCATAAGTCAAATATTAATTCATAGAATTATGAACAATCATAGGTAGAAGAGTATAATTAAAATATTTATCCAAACCCACTCTACATCAGGTTACTCATTACCTTGTTTAAGGACAAAACAGGAGGAATATCAGGGTGGGTTAATGCACGCTAAATCCATATGTTTTATCCATCCATAAGTTTATATTCCATAAGAACTTAACGAAGGATATCATTGGATTAAAATATTGTAAACTTAAATTTGGCTAAAGTTTATTTGCATACTTTGTTAGTATAACTCCATTAAATGAGTTTTGAGTGTGCTTGTTTCGATTAAAAGCATATGTAGCAACGAATCTTTCATTAACGGTTCATACATTGGAACGTTCAATTTGCAACCTTAAACCAAAAGTGCAGATAGTAATACTAAGTTTAAAATGAAAACCAAACGAGATTAATTTTCTTTGACATTTTGGTTTTAAAGCTACTTTAGGGCCTATAAACTGAAAACCAGACCAACACTGAACTGCTTATCCAAACGCAGCTCTAAATTGAATTACAAACTTATTACCTTAGTTCTGGAGAAAACACGAGAAATATCAGGATTATCACGGAGCAAGACGTGGATTCTCCCAGGAGTGGCAATGACGAGGTGCGGCCTCGCAACCAAATCCTTCGCCTGCTTGAGCATATCCATGCCGCCTACCACAACCGTGATGCGGAGGTGCACGGCCGAGCCCAGAGCGCGGAACTGCTCCGCGAGCTGGAACGCGAGTTCGCGCGTGGGCGTCACTACGAGTGCGAAAACCCCGAAGGGGTGCTCGGCGAGTCGATGTAGGATCGGAAGAGCGAAGGCCGCCGTTTTCCCGCTCCCGGTCTCGTCGATGCCCAGCACGTGCCGGCCCTCCAGCACAGGCGGTATGCACCGCTGCTGCACGCGCCGTGGCATCCGCATTCCGAGCTCCCGGCAAGTCTTCACCGCCCACTCCGCCAGTCCGAGGTCGTCGAACGTCTTGCTGTTTGACTCGGTTCCGTCTTCGCGGCCGTCCACGACGGTGCTAGGGTTCATTAACGTTACTTAATTAGGGATTAAAAATTTGAATTTAGTGTTGTATGTAAATTGAAAAGTGAGTAGTAATGTTACCGTTGATGAGATTCTTGAGTTTGAGGAACTGGAAGCGCATAACCCTGCGAGTCACCTCCCTCGGCATCGCTATCGCTATCGCCATTGCTTCTGCGCGAACGCTTCATTCTGTCTAAACCCAAAACCCTAATTTTGGAAGAAAGGGGTTTTTGTGGGAAGTGGGCGAAAATAGAATACACTATAAGCAATTTACTCAATTATTCACACCAAAGCCATTTTATAATTTTAATTCTTTTAATTGAAAACAAAATAATTGTAATATTTTCTTTTACAATTGATTATTATATATTTTTATTATTAAACATTACCTGATTGATAAAAATTAGGTAATTTGATATATCTGTATGCATATTATTATATACTATATTACATTATGGAAACTGAATTAATTTACTATAAATATATTTGACGGGTCTCCTTAATCGTCGTTTAATTTAAAAGACCTTTTTTCTTTCAGCTTTGAAGAAAATATTAATAATATATATAGTGTAAAATAAAATATAAATACAAAAAGAAAAAAAAAATGAGGCTGAATAGGAAAACACGAAGGTAAGGTTGAAAGAGTCACCTGAGTTAGCATAGAAACCTTATATTTTTATTATTAAGGGGTAGCTTGTTTTCTATTATGAAAACTTGTGGAATAGGAAAAAGCAAAAGTGTGAAAAACGAAAAAAACAAATCACAAAAAATAAATAAAGTTTCTTCGCAAACTTTTCATACTTAGAAGAAGTAATTTACAAAAAGTTGTTTTTCACAAAATATATTATCAATTATATTAAATAAAAATATGTTTTATTTTTAATTATAAGGATAATTTTATATATTAAAATAATTATTATATCTATTATATCATTCACAAAATTTTATAAATATTTTTTTTAGATAATTTTTTTAATCTAAATAATTAAATTTTTTCCACACTTTTATCTTAAATCAATTCAATTTTTTTTTTAAATCTACTTTCTAATTCCTGAACCCGAAAAATTAATTAAATTAAATATTCAATTAATTTTACTATTTGTACAACAATTAGGACAAATTATAACAAACTCTAAAGTAGAAAATTATACACATTACTTTACAGAACATGATAATTATGAAAACATAATTATTTTTTTAAAAGGTAAAATAATTATTCTCTTACATACAGGAACTCTAGAAAATCATTGATTATATGAAAATTTTAACTCGATATTTTAAGTGTAATTTTTTCTACAGAATAACATTTTATTATTTATAAAATCAAAAACGCTGAATCAAACGATTAAACTAATATATGAGAGGTGCTGCTATACACTTGATTTACTTCCTTTCTTATGTTAGTATCTTCTGCCTGATCTGAGAAGCCATAAATATGATCTCTTTTTGCCCTACCAGAGTTTATGTTGTTACACTACTTATGCCTTAAATATTTTATTATTTAGTATTTAGTTTTATATATGCTATTTTCTTTTTCAATAACTAATTGAAATAATGTTTTATTATTTAGTTTTTATATATGCTATTTTCTTTTTCAATAACTAATTCAAATAAATTGAAGAGGATGAGTTGGAAACAATAAAATTAAAAACCTGATAAAATTAAATTATAAAATATTTCAATAAAAATAAATATTTTGAAAGCAGATAAACCAACACTCTTAATAAATACTTAATTAAAATATATTAATTTATAAATTATTTATATTTAATTATTTTTTAATACTGAAATGTTAATTATTAATACCTTGATTAATTTTGTAAATTTTGTAAATTTTGTAAGCGATACAATCCTTTAACCTATTCCTCCTTCTCTACTTAAGATTGCGACATAAAATACTTTTTCTTTTTTTTTTTTTTTTTTTTTAAAAATTTTGAAGTTAGATGTAAACAATAAAATAAAATGTTTTTGTTTGTGGTTGAAATTTCTGATCGGGTTCTTGTTCTACCAATATTTGTTGAAATGTTTTTTGATCTACTGTTATGAAACCGGTCAACATTGGGTTTAAACAATTAATCAATGATTTAGAAATATAAGGAAAGTTTGATTTGATCGTTAACTGCAATTTAAAAAATTGTAGAAATACACGGATAATATCATAGATAGTTTTTTTAGTAAATGATAAAAATAAAAAATTGATCAGTGAAAAAATGCAAAGTGATAGTAAAAACAAATTGTATACACTACTTTCCATAATATTTTGATTAACTAAAAGGATATCTTTGTTAAATAAAACGGTTAGAGTAGAGAAAAATAGTTCTTTAAGATAACCGAATTTACAGAGCACATGGTATATAAGGAAAGAAGAGAAAAATCAATGGAAAAATATTAATGCAATATAGAGTTTTAAGGATTATCTCATCATGCTTTTTTAATAAGAGTCAACTCGAACAACAAGTTGGAACTTCTCTTATCTTGATATCAAATATTCAGTTATCATCACGTTTTTAATATAATCACTTGAGCCACAGAAGAAAAATAGCCGCAAGAAATGGACAGAAAAAGAACACATGTTATTGTGTCTCATAATTTTAAATAATTAATCAAAGATTCAAATATTTTATTAACTAACATGTTTCTTTTAATCGGATTGTTTCTTTCTAGGTTTGAGAAATATAGAAAACGAAATTAGAAAAGCATTGTGGGTGGTTAAAACCAGGATCTCGTCTCAAATTGCTAGTCATACCCTAAAGTATTTTATTCCTTTGACCTTAAAGAAAAAATGAAAGAAGTATACATGACCTAACTTCTCGACAAGTTCATAAGTACAATATTCATCACTTGGTCACTCAAAGCAATCATTTGCATGCATGCGTAACTACGTATTGTCATGTTACATGGGATTTGTTGTTTAATATACTCGTTCATATGCTCATTATGGAGGAGAATGTTGTCTAAGATTTTGTTTTGGAATCAGTATGTTAAGTTTGATATACTAATGACATTTGCTTATATGGATGCGTTACAAAAAATATTGCTCTCTTTGAAAAAGATATTCTTTAACATATACCAATAGCAATGGACAGAATGTTGATAGTGTGGAAGGTGCTGATGAATACTCTGGTTCCAGTATTCAATGGAGTGAACCTTGGGATAAAAAATGCAAAGAGGAGGAGAGAAGTTGGAGTGAAGTAACAAACTAGCAAGATGTGGAAGAATTGAAATAACTGTTAGAAAAAACTAAGAAAGAATTAGAAAATTCTAGAGGATTTAAAATTATTAAGTGTTTTACTAATTTTTATATGCCTAAGATTCTCCAAGTAAATTAACTTTTTGATCCTGAGTAGTAAAATGTAATAAATATGAAACGAATTTAAAAATTTGAGCTTGTGGGCATCATGTTAACCATTGTGCTTTATCATTCCCTTCAAGTTCATAAACCTAAGATTATAGGAGTTATTTTACTATAAGAAAAAAAACTATTTAGAGACCAATTTTTAGCTACTAAATTAGATGGTTACTAATTATGATCAAAATAACCACCAAATTAGATTTTGGTTGCTAAATACGTACAAAATAGAAGTAATGATTGAATTTAGTGACCAATTAAGTCAAGATAATTGATTTCTAACATTAACTACCAGGATTTTAGTGACCTACACCATTAGATTCTAAATTAGTCTCTAACTTAATTAGATACCAATTTAGAATTTAATAGTATATGTCACTAAAACTTTGGTAGCTAATGTTAAATACCAATTATATTGACTTAATTGGTCACTAAATTCATATTTTTTTAATAATTTAGCAACCACAATTTAATTTGATGACTATTTTGGTCACAATTAGCAACCATTTTATTTGGTAACTAAAAATTGATCTCTAAATAACTTTTTTTTTGTAGTGTTTATGTTATTAAGTCAATATAAATAGAGGTTTTCATGATTGTAGTATGACTCTAAAATATAGATAAAAGTTATTTGTTTACTTGTGTCACAATTTGTTAGTTTGATCACCATAATCAATTCCATTTGTTTGTTTAGTTATGATAAGAAAATTTAGTTACACTTGTGCTAACATTTTAGTGTTTCAATTTTGTGTTATTTCAAATTTGTTAAGCTAATAATCATTCTTAACACCCATAGAGCGAGAGTGTTTTTGTAGGATAGTGGTTTGAGAAAAATCAGTATGAAAATATGTTAACATTTTTAACACGTTTTTGGAATGACAAGAAATACCAAAGAAAATCAATACACAAATTAACTATTTAAGTTTAATACCATATTGAAATTAACCATTTAAAGTTTAGTGTTCTCTTCTAAAATTGAGCTAAACTGTTATAGTCTATTAATTTTTTTACTGCTTTGCAACAATTTTAAAAAATAAATCTGAATTTTTTATTAAAACAAATAATGACCCAAATAAGTTCTAGAAAATTTGTTATGACAGAGCATTCAATTGTAACATAAGATCAATATTTTTTCAGAAAAAAATCATTAAATTAAAAATTATTAAATTGTATGTGGTTTAAAAAGTTAGGCGAGAGTTTTATAAGTGGTTTAAAAAGTGAAAACTAAACAAGTGAAAAAGACTTTTGGAAAAAGAACAAAGTGTGCTTGGGAGAGTGTTATACAGAGAAGATCTCCACAAAAGCTTCCCACTTCAATCTTATTATTTCTTGATATTTTTTGTTTCAAATATTTAGAAATACCTGACTCTCTTTTTCATTATGGTTTGATATAATTAATCTTTCTTATATATAATTTTTCTTTTTAATATAAATATGTTAGATACTTATATTCTTTCTTGATATTTTATATTATATAATTTAATTATCTATGTCATCGGTTTCTAAACACTGAAAGTAAAAGGTAACTAAACAATTTAAGCATCAACGCTTATAATAAATACTTTAAATTAATTTTAAATATTTTTAAGAAAAAAATCAACATAGCATTCTATCAGGCATTCTATAATAACTTTCAGAAGAGATGGATACAAAGTTTATAAAAAGAAACTAATATCAATTATGTAATTTTGTCTTTCTGACAGATCAAATTATTAAAAGGAAAGAAATATTAATTATTTGATTTTGTCTTTATGACAAAAATCAAATTATCATCAATTCTTATTTATTTTATGACAATATCAGGTTGTAATATTTTAAGTGTGATGGCATGTTCATGGTCTGGTTGAGGCCGGTAATCCATAAGGTCCTGAAACAAGTCCTTATACTCTTGTAATATTCTATGTAGTTATGGGTCTTTAACTGCATCGGTAAAGGAAATTGGAGTGACTAGGTACCCTTCTTCAGTTCCTTTTAGGGCATTAAGGGTAGCCTTCCATTAAGCCTTACTTCGACTTAAGGATGGATCTCTCCTTAGAACATAATTTTTTTCTTTCACCTTTCAACTAATCATCATTTCATCGTAATCTCCCGCAAATTTTCCTAAACTTGTCATCCATCCTGCTCCTAACACTACCTCTGTTTTTACCAGCTCCATGACAAAGAAGGATTGGATTATTTGTATTTCCCAAACTTCTATTTTGACCCTTTCACATCCTAGATTTCCTTTCTCGATGGTTCCATTCCCAACTTCTACTTGAAACTCCTTAATTCTTGTAGTTGGAAGTTGTAGTTCTTCGACTATTCTTGTTGCTATGAAGTTTGTAGATGCTCCTGGATCAATGAGGATAACAACTTCTCTATCTTGTATCTTGCCTTCAACCTTAAAAGTTGTGAGCAGTGAGACCCCAATAACTATAGGAAGATAATTGTAACCCTAGCTTCTCCAGCTCTAACTCATTCTCTCCTTGATTTTTCTTGTTGTCTGATTAGGCCTTCTTCTGATTTTGTTGCTTCTGAATCCTCAAGGATATAGATTTGGTAATGTTTGAGTTTGAACTTTGTTGAAAAATAAGATGGCCAATGTTCAAGAGGGGTGAAGTGAACAATTTACTCTTTTTCGAAAACTTGAAAGTTTGAATGAGATCTTTTCTGAATCTATGATTACAATGAGAATGCCACACAAAACAGCAAGTTGAATACACACAGCTTGTTAAAATATGACTAAGTATGTTCAGACCAGAAAAACAACTTGATAAAATCAGAAACAACTTGTTAAAACAATTCTGGTAGTTCTGGAAAATTACAATTAACAGGTTAACAATCTGTTGAAAATCCTTTTTAACACTTAGTTAATTTTCAACCAGTATCAGAATTAACAAGTTATAACAGAATTCAACTTGTTGAATTATGCAGTACCGCAGCAGTATAATAAGAACTGTAAAACCAATTTTTGAAAAATATTAATACAATAGTGATCAATCAAAATCAAGAAAACATATACGGTCAGGAATCATACTATAATGCAAAAAATGAGTTTGTAAAAACAGATTCAATTAAGCAAGGAGCAAGCAATTGATTTAGAGTATACAATACCACTAAGAACAAGATAATTCAGTGCACAATATACATAAGCAATGAGCACTACTATGCAGAATCAATAACACCAGTTTAAAGTCTAAGTTGAAATACAACAAAAGAATTATCACTCAAATTCAATAAATCCAACTTGCCAAGTCACACCAATTAAGAAACAAGACTAATTGTGTTTAAGATACTGAAATTTATCAAAACAGAATAACTTTTGATCAATTAAAACACAACTAGAATTAGTATTGTAAATCTGTCCATAATTCAACAGGTTGTTCTTCAATTTTAACAGGTTGTTCTTGGTAGCAAAATTGAAATTAACACAAATGTAGTATGAAAATTAAAAAGAGTAAGGGAGAAGAAGATCACACAACTGTTTTTATACTAGTTCACCTAACCACTTGGGCTACGTCCAGTCCCTTGTAACCACTTGCAAGGATTTCCACTAATTCAAACAAAGTTTATAATCAAATCACACAAGAACCCTTCTTGAACCCTACAAGAAGACCTTCTAGCCTCTTGTGCAGTCCTCACCGCACAAGATGAACACCCACAATGTCAAAGCAGTACACCACTGCTGATTTGAATGCAAACACACCAATACAACAATTCAATTTTACAATTCTCTCAATAACAATGCTTAAAATTGCCTATTAAGCACAAATCAACCAAGAAACTATTCAAGAATTCAATACAACTCGAAAATTCAATTAGGCAGCAACCAAGCACAATCAAAAGCTCAAGGAAGAACACTTATCTTCACAAGAAAGTTGTTGCCATGCCAATTGAATCAAATCCAAGCAAAGCTCCTCTTCAAGTATTTGAAATCATGATGGGTTTCAAAATCAAAAGCATTTTGTTCTCACAATTGGTTTTCCCTCCAAGAAACTCTCTTGAAAACTCTTGAAAATTCGTTAAAACTTTTTTTTTTAAATCAAAGAAGTGTGACAAAACGCGCGCAACACCTTTTTAAACACGTGACAACTTAAACGGTCAAAAATTTAACATGTTGATTTTGAAATTTAACATGTTAAATTTGAGTCTACAGCACTAGTTTTTCTAAAACGTTTTTTAAATGCTATTTTCACTTCACCATGAGTAAGAGCAATGCTAGTACTTGATAGATTGACACAAACTAATGCATGAAAGTCCTAATCCAAGTAAGAACTACCCCAAACCTAAAATCTAGTGTCTTCAAGTGATTTCTTTATCAAATTAGCACTTTAGGATGACCTTCTCTAGCTCCAACACACACATCACTACAAGAAAAACACTCTTTAGAGACCAATTTTTAGCTACCAAATGAAGTGGTTGCTAATTATGACCAAACTAGCTACCAAATTAGATTTTGGTTGTTAAATAACCACAAAATAGAAGTAATGATTGAATTTAGTGATCAATTAAGTCAAGATAATTGGTATATAAAATTAGCTATCAAGGTTTTAGTGACCTACATCATTAGATTCTAATCTAAGATACCAATTTAGAATCTAATAGTATAAGTCACTAAAACTTTGGTAGCTAATGTTAGATACCAATTATCTTGACTTAATTGGTCACCTAATTCATATTTTGTAGTTATTTAGAAATCAAAATTTGGTGACTACTTTGGTAACAATTAGCAACCATTTCATTTGGTAGCTAAAAATTGGTTTCTGATTAGCTTTTTTCTTGTAGTGCATGATCTGGTCCCCATCTTTCTCCACATTGAAAACATAGTCCTTTCCTCTGTCTGTCAGCCCATTCTTCAGTTAACAATCTTCGTGGTCCACTTACTATAAAGCTTTGTTGGTTGTTGTTGGTTCCTATTGTTGTCTGGATGTGTTAGTTTTCGCGATCATGGGTCTTGCCCAGTCCCACCCTACATTTCTATTTAGTTCAAAATTAGTGTTTCGGTTCCCTGTTTAACGCTTCCTCCCTCCTAGTGTTATGCCAGCAGTTCTCCAAGCATTGTTATGGGCTTCTATGACCGTAGATTTGTCCATGATGTCCGTTAAAGTCTCGAAATCAACAATGTTCATTTTTGCCTTTATTTCTTCTTTTAGCCCATTCATAAAAATTCCCATCAGGGTGTCTTGTCCCAAACTTTGTTGATTCCGAGCTACTAATTCAAATTCTTCTCGATATTGCATGACAGTGTCACATTGCTTCACCTCTATGAGTGCTCCTATAGGGTTTGTTACCGCTACTGGTTGGAATCTTTTTAATATATCTTGTTTGAATCACGTCCAAGTGGGAAAAGGGGTTTGTTCTTCCCACCATTCAAACCAAGTTAATGTCTTCCCTATTAGTGTCATAGTTGTATATTCCAGCTTTTCTGCAATCGTTACTCGGGCTAACCGAAAATAACACTCTATTCATACAAACTATTTGCATATGTTTTCTAAATCAGATGTTGATAATTTTATTCTTCGGTTTATTTCCAATTTTGGTGGTTCAATTGAGGGCTCTTCTTCTTCATCAGTGTGTCGGTTGCACTGCCTTTCCCTAGGATCGTCCTTGTCTTCCTTCTGTCGTGAGTTGGATCCCTATTCTGTCAATCGTTTTAGAATTAACTCCATGTTCTTAGCCTGTTTTATGTGGATTTCTTTTAGTATTTTCTTCTTTTAGTATTTGGTTCTCCATAACAATGGTTTGGCGGGTGAAGGTCACCATCCACAAAAGAAATATCCCCAGATCGTGCTCTAGTACCAGTTGTAACAACTCGCACCAATCACACTTTAAAAAAATAAATAACAATAGGTTTTTATTTCTTCTAAATATTAAAATTACAAGAAAATAATAGATGAGTCATGATGTATGCCAAGCCTAGTTCTGAATTCCGTTATGTCTCCCCACCCCTTTTGGGTTCTTCTATTTATAAGCATTTTTTCCCATCTAAAAGTGATAAAAATAAATTAACATATATGATATAATTCTAAATCTTCTGAATTCCGTTATGTCTCCCTACCCCTTTTGGGTTCTTCTATTTATAAGCATTTTTTTCCATCTAAAAGTGATAAAAATAAATTAACATATATGATATAATTCTAAATCTTCTAACTGAATCCTAATATTAAAATAACTAACAGTAAAATCCTATCTTAATTATTAAATAATAACTAACAATTTAAATTTTATCTTAATTAATAAATAATAACTAACAATCAAATTTTATCTTAATTAATAAATCTTAATTAATTTTTTTCTAAATTATCATAGGACTTAACACGTACAAAAACATACAATGTTGATAAAACAAAATAGTAAAGAAGGAAAAAGATTGGTGCACTATGGAGTTTCAAGATTTCTATTATACTTGGAAGAGTTCATCACGCTTCTTTAACAATAGTAGACTCAAGCAACTCCATCACATATTAGTTTGAACTCTCTGATCTTGATACCAAAAATTCAGAGTTTTTAACCCTAATTTCTTAATCAAGAAGAAATACAGGATATGGATAAAATAAAAACACAGGTTAATTGTGTCTCATGGTTTTAAATAATTAATTAAAGATTCAAATATGTTATATAATATTTCTTTCAATAAATTATTTTTTTCTAGACTTGAGCAATATAAAAAAAAAAATTGGAAAAGCATTTTGAGAGTAAATAAGGTCAATAGCCCAACTCAAATTATTAGCTATGTCTAAAAATATTATATTTATTTGACCTCATAGTAAAAATAGACCAAGTTGTTAATCTAATAATCATTCTTAACACTCCATAGAACAAGTTTTTTACATAATAGTGGTTTGAGAAAATCAGTATAAAAATATGGTGACACTTTTTACACTTTTTGGGATGGCAAGGAACATAAAGGAAAATCAACACACGTGATTAATCAAAATTTAAATGCGAAATTATCCTAAAATCAACACACATATTAAAGCTAATAATCAAAATTTTCATTAAAGTAAATTATCCTAAAAGAATTTCCCATGTATATTAAATTTCAAGAAATTTCAATATTCACTAATAGATAAAAGATTAATTATACATTTCTATCATTCAAATGTAATCATTTTAACATTTTTTTCCTAGACAATTTAATATTATTTTTTAATTTGAACATACTTTTTATTTGTTCAATTTGTCAGAATTTGATATTATTAGTTTTTTTGTTAACTATTTTTAAAAACCTAGGTGAAAGATTAGAAAATTGAAAAGATGGTAGGTAACACGTTATAGCATAACTTTTTAATTTTTAATTAAATATTTAAAAGAAAAAAATACTAATTAATTACTTGTATTTTTATTCTCTCTTCTCTTAACTAGAATGATTAAAATAAATAGAATTTCAATTATCACATCATCAGGAAATGGAGATAGTTGTGTCATAATACTTTTATAAATGTACTAATCAATATGTATTTGTTTTTAAAATATTATTACTAAGGAAATTGATTGATGAACAGTTGGATAATCAATAAATTTTATGAACGGGTAATTAATAGTTAATTTATTAATGGATAAGTGATCATTCAATTATTTATCCGAAATTTATTATTAATGGATGTGTATTTATTATTAATGGATAAGTAATCATAACAGTTACATAATAACTTAATAGAAGTTCTATTTAAATTAAGATAATGAAAATTTTAAATTAAAATATATTTTACTTAATTCAAGACTAAAATTAAACACTGATAACTTCTTTTATGATATAGTTTTCATTCAACTGTTGTTTTTATGAGCATGAAAGTGGATCAACCGACAGTCCAATTCCTCAATAGATTGGTCTCCTTGAAGATGCATGGATGGGTGTCAGGAGATCATCTGCACGAATCCATATTGCCTGAGAACACGCTCAGGCAAGTGCATGTGCCTCCATCTTTGGCATCTAATGAACCCGAAAAATAATGAAATCCAATCAAATGGACGAGTCTGCCTATGCTCC
>Ga0209700_102212_pt1 | contig 39852 bp, 27 predicted proteins | sample SiratroredBW_FD_187528 | JGI IMG/M metagenome (GOLD analysis project Ga0209700, IMG submission 187528) | Root nodule microbial communities of legume samples collected from California, USA - Siratro red BW (SPAdes) (version 2) | ecosystem: Host-associated > Plants > Roots > Nodule | place: USA...
TTTTTTTTTTTTTTTTTTATGCTTCATTTGGATGGTTAAAACCCTAGTTCTCTTTTCAAAAGGGATGTTGTGATGGGTCTGGAAATAGGATGATTGTTAAGATGTTTGATAGGAATGCAATTGATTCTAGGTTTATGGAACTGATTTATTATTGATATGTGGTTTGGAATGATTATGTTCACCCCATTTGTACAGTTTGAAATTCTGCATGCCAAGTGTTTGATATAATGTCTGCCTTATGAATGATTGAATAAGAGATAAGTATAAAAAGGTATATACTTGCTATAATTGATAGTGCTTGGAAAGCTTGTGTGTATTTTGTAAATGGGGAAAACTAAGTCAACCATAGCAGGAACCTCAAGAGGTGCATCTGATCGCCCTTCTAAGGGCAAGAGAGTAAGGACAAACCCATCTGGGGATCAGTCCTTAGGGCAAGTCTTCATAGATGCAGAGAAAAAGGAAAGACATGACAACATCAAGAGCTGGTCATTCATTCTTGAGAGACGGGTGCAATTGAATGAAGGAGAGTATAATGAATTTCTGCAGGGCCTCATGAGAAGGAATTGAATGACTCTTGCTAGTCCACCTCCCAAATTTGATCCAGAGATCATTTATGAATTTTATGCCAATGTTTGGGGGGAGAGACAACCTGCAGAAGAGAGAAGATCTAGAGTCAGAGGGATATGGGTGCCATTTGACCCTCAGTCCATCAACAACCTTCTTGGTATCCTCTCCAGTTTCGTGATGATGATCTGTGCATGTATCAAAGGTTGAGGGGGAGGTATGATGGTTTTGATGATACTGTGGTCTCAAGAGCTTTATGCTTGAGGGGTCGGAGATATGAAGTAGGACCTACAGGTAAACCCCTTAGGATCAAAAGAAAGGATATGAAGACCATTGTTCAGATGTGGATGACATTTACTCTGGCAAATATAGTATCCATAGGGCATGTGTCAGACATGAATATGCCTAGGTGCTATCTGGTATATTCAATCTTGAGAGAGGACTACTCGGTGAACGTGGCCAGGATTATATCTGATGAGATACGCCAAATTTGCTAACCTAGAGATCAATCCCAGAAATGAAAGAGCCAAAGGATCTCTAGGCTTCCCTGCATTGATTACAGCATTATGTGCATCGCATGGTGTTGAGGTCAACCCCACATTGAAGATTAGACCTACCATAGATGCAAGGTACATCCTGCAATTTTGTGTGAATTCTGAAGAGAATCCTCAAGAGGATCAACAACCACCATCTCCTCCTCATGTGGAAGAGCAGCAGTTTCAGCATGGAGAATCTTCAGCTGCTCAGCCCACTAATGCTATGATATATGACCAGCTGTCAGTCATCAGAGCTTTTATGGAACAGATGCAGCTGGACCGAAGGGTAGATAGAACATATTTTGAACAGGAGCAGAGAGCAAATAGGATGTATTTTGATCATATGACTTCCCAGATCAGCTCAGTTCATAGGACAAACACTTATATTCATCAGGGGTTGTATAATGGCATTCCTGAAGGCCAACAAAATCCGTGGATGACTCCTGAGAAATTTACTCAGTATGCTGCATGGCCTGGGGACAGGCCTCATTTTTCTGGGAGAAGTGGAGCAAGCACTTCTACAGCTGCACCAGAGGATCAGGATGCAGAGTTTGATACAGATCTTGATCGGATTATGAGGGGAGACTGATTCCTATCTTTATATAATTCTGGTTATGTAATCTGAATATTGTAATGTGCTAGGACTATGTGATGTGTGATAGTTAGATAAGTATGTGGTTGAATAGAAATTAAAATCATGATTGTTCTAAGTCAGATCAGCTTATTATTGGCAAATTTTTAGGAGATTAGAATTTTTGAGTTAAGTTGAGTGGGTGATTGATGCATGAAAATTGAATAGGGTTATGACTAGAACAAGGCTTGATAAAAATTGAGGAATTAAAACAAATTAGCCAAGTGATTTGTGAATCCTGAAACAGTTAAAAGTTGAGAGTTCCACTGAGTAATGTATCAAGTTGTTGTTGCCTGATTTTTTGTGTTATTTTACTTCACATATGAGAACTTGGAGATGATTAAGGCATTTTTTTCGAATTTAGATATTACAACCCAGAGCCAAAAGGCCAACCCACTATAGTTGATAACCAATTCTTTTGATAACCCTTTGAGCTGGAATTTTGTTTGTTGCACCCTAACCTTCAATTGATATTTGATTTTCCACCCTTATAGCATGCTTGAGGAAGGAGAACATAGGTGCAATTTTCATAATGGGAAGGGTTGATTTAGCTTTGAGATGCTGGTTATGTAAAGAAATGGGTTAGATAATTCACTCTTTTGTTCTACTTAAAAAAAAAACAGAAAAATAAACAAAAGAGTGAATTACTCAAAAAAAAAATTGGTTAGATGAAATCAAGAGTTGGTAGATTAATCCTTTATAAGGGAAATTTTGTTTCATTTGTAGATATGTTCTCCTTGTTTGAAGTATGCACTTTGTTATCTAAAAAACTAATGTTCTTGATAGCCCAGCCTCATTACAACCTTTAAAAGACCTTAAGATCCATGTTGATTGTGTGTTTGTGATTTGACTTAAAATGAAAGGCAACTTTGATTTGTGCAGAGTCAGTGGAAGTTGAGAGAGACACTACCCTGTGAGATATTAAGAGAGAAATTCCTCACTTACATTATCATGTCTTTGTTTGAGTTGTTTCTCTTGGAGATTGATTGTGTCTTGTTCCTGCTTTGATTTGACTTAGAATATCTGATCTCTCCTAAATTCTTGTTTTGAAAATGAATGTTGTCTGATGATTGAACCATGGGTCTGATTTTTTAGCAACCACTGTTTTTGTTTTGGAAAATATTTTGTGTGAGTCCAATTACTTTGCTTGAGGACAAGCAAGATTCTAGTTTGAGGGAAGTTGATAAGTACCATTTTTTAGTGTTTTTATACATTATAAATTTGAGTATTTGTGGGCTTAAGTGATCGTTAGGATAATAATCACCTCTGAATTGAAAGTTTTTGGATTTACTTTGTTAATTTGAGTCATGAGTCAAGAGAAGACATTTGATCTTAATTATTTTGAATTTCAGGTGATAAGAATGAAGGAAACTAGAGCTTGGAAGTTGCATGAGAAGAAGAAATAGAAGAGATTTGAAAACAAGAGTTATTCAAGCTACAGAGGAAGATTCGCCCAGGCGACATTGGAGCGAGGCAATCTCGCTCAAGCGAGGATGATTTTGCCTAGGCGAGATCAGTCCAGAGAGCACATCAAAATCTCGCCCGAGCGAGGATGGTTTCGCCTGGGCGAGATCAGTCCAGAGAGCACATCAAATTTGCGCTCAAGCGAGGTGTTTTCGCCCGAGCGAAAAGTCACTTATCTAGAACCCGAAAGAACACATTAAAAGGGGATTTTAGGGTTTTAGAAAGGGGATCTGGTTTGGGAGGAACTGGAGGGCCGAAAAGAACAAGAACTACTGAGGATTGCTGCTCTTATTTGCAATCTTTCTTCTTTGAAGTGTAATAGCTACTATGAGTAGCTAAGTTCCGCAACTTTGGGATTGAATGTAACTTCTTGAACTCATTTGTATTTTGGTGATTTTAAATATAATATTCAGTTTCTACTCCAGTGCTATTTTCATCTTGTGCTTAATGCTTGATTTTATCTGATCAATAGAGTCTCGATTTTGATTCTTAAACTTAACTGGAAAGTACTTTTGAGTTTCCGACCTAGATGAAAATAGTCGATATATTGGAATACTAAGGATAGGTTTCGATATATTGATTGCGAATTACATCCATTCTTAACGCTGGGTAATTTACTAAATAGCTGAGGAATCAGTGTTTAGGAGATTTCCTTATGAATTTCATATCAGAGGAATCGGTGTGAATGATTTTTATATGTGCATCAATTGAGAGTAGTTACGAATATTGTATTTTATTATCAATTCCAAAATATGAATGAGGGAAAGAGATGAAGTTCAATCCCAAAGTCCTTCTAGATCTTGCAAACTCCGTTTTATAATTGTTACTTGTTTTTAATTGTTCTTTTACGTTCTTGACTCAACTTATCATCAAATCTTCGTAAAATCTTTACTTACTTAGTGAGTAGTGACGCTAAAATTTAAAACAAAACTGTTCTCTGTGGGATCAACATCCTTACTTTATAAATTTATACTACTTGTGACTCGGTACACTTGCCGAATAAAAGTCTTAACAGTTCTTCACTCATATTTCATCCAAGAACAAAGATACAAAATATCATTGTATGATAAACATAAACTAGAGAAACAAATATTGAAACTAAGGAAGAAAACACAACAAAGATCAACATTCATGCTCGCATAGCATTAAGTTCTCAGACATACCTCTTGAAGTTTCCAAAACCTATTCTTACGGCTTTCTTGTTCTTCCTTTGCTTCTATAATGCCTTCTGAAACGCTTCATTCTCTGTTATGAAAATGTATCACTCTCTGCAAACGTAATTCTCAGTATGAATTGCTCTCTCTGAATGTAATTTGCTCTCTAATTCTTTATGTGTGTGTGTGTTTTCTATAACCTCAAGCTTTAACTATCTTTCCTTTTTAAATGCACACTTTTGACAATTCAGTGTATTTTACGTAAGTTCAACGAACGAGAGCCTCGTCGTTACTTCTAATGAGTGAAATACCATTTATTATTCAATGAACTATACACATTCTGTTTTTTGACTAAATAACTGAACCTTGGAATGTCTATTTTTGTCCAAATTCTGTCTCTGTCAACGTCCATTTTTTCAAATAATTGAACCATGCAATAACTATATCGTGCAATAACTGAATCATGCAATATCTAAAAGTGCAATCAATGAACCATGCATTATGTTAATTTAGGTTAAATGAATTTAACAAACACTGCTCAAAATAACACCCGTTAAGAAAAGGTAAAAAGGAATAAATGTTGAAATTAAAAATTGGGCCAATGACCCAAAGAAAAAATAGGAATGAGAGGTACATACTAGAAAATAGAGGTGTAACTAGCAAAAACTTATCTTTTTAGTTATTTTTTATTTTTTATTTCACCTTGACGAAATTAGGTGTTGACAGGATAGTATAATAGGTTTGGGATCATTGTGAAAAGTGGGTAGGAATTAGTTCAATAAAGCATAATATTTTTGTCATACATTTTCATAGTTTTCATATTATTGGACTTTCGAATAATCAAAATATATTGTGGAAAGGTATGTGGGGGGGCCATAATTTAGGAAGTATGGAAACGTAAGAACAAAATAGTTTTTAAGTATGGGAAAGTGGATTGCTGGAATTTTTAGGTTGGCTCAGCTTAGAGTTTGGTGTGGATGAAACACATAGTTACAAAGGTGAACTTTTCCTATCCAGATTGATATTTTTATCCATTGATTTGGCTCAAAACCATCACTTGACGATTTTGCAAAATATTAATTAGTTAGGAAACCTGGGGTGGTGTTTGGTTTCAGGAGAATGTAGTAAAATTAGGCGGCGATGGTTACTAAGAAATTAGTAAGTAGGGTCTACAAGCATTGCAATGTTATGGATTAACAGATTGAGACTAAGGATGTAGGCAGATCATGGATTGAGTTATAAGGGAGAAGAATGTGGTGGTTAGCATTTTCAGCTTATATTGAATAAACATGATCCTTCCTTTGTAGTAAAAGTCTGCACTCCTGGACCAGAAACGATGCTACCCAATGGTAATGGGATTGTTTGGCTGCAAGTATAATAGATGATGAAATAGACTATCAACTACAACTTAGAAGAGAACAGGGCATTAGATGTCAACATTGGAAGATTATACTTCTTTATATTTCTTTGTAAGCCGTCTTATCACTGTAATATTATGGATACACATCTATTTCATATTGAAAGTCTAATTATATTTATATATCCACTTTAACTATATTAGTTGGAATATCTTTAGTTTTTTCCAATTTATTTATTTGTCGTTGTTAAAAAAAGGTTTATCCTATAATAATTTAAGTTAGCACTTTTAAACAAAAGAAACACCAAAAATTTGAGGAAATACACATTTCGATTTGATTTTGGTAAACTGTTACACTAACTTTACATAATTCTTTTATTGATCACATCACTAAACTATAATCTTATCTGATCATAATTATTTATATTAAATTTTATTAAAGTTAAATAATTATAATAAAATAATTGATGTTTTAATATATTTAAAAAATATATATTAATTAATTTTGATTTATATAAATAAAATATTAAATATTTTTAAATTAAAATAAATTTTTGTAAATATAATATATGTAAAAAGCCTTCCATTGTAATACTAAGTTTTGAAAAGCTGATAAGTACCATTTTGAGTATTTTTATACATAAGAAATATTGAGTACTTGTCGGTTTAAATATTATTTAAAATAATAATTACTCCCAATTTTAGAGCTTTTGGATTTAAATTTATGTTTTGAGTCTTGAGTTAAAAGGAAATCATTTAATCTCAATTATTGTGAAATTTCAGGAATAAAAGAATGAAGAAAATGATAGATTGGAAGATTCATGAAGAAAAGAAATAAAAAGTTTAAAATAGAAAAAGCCTAAGAGAAAAGTCACTTAACTTAGGCCCAAAACCAAGTTTAAAAGGAGATTTTTAGGATTTTGGGAGGCATCTGGAACTTGAGGAGTGGAGAAGCATAACAGTGAAGAGAACCAACCAAAATTTCTTGCTTTTCTCAAGCAATCTTCCAATCATTGGTTTGTAATGACTACCATGAGTAACTAAAATCTTCATATCTTGGGATTGAATGTAATATTTTCGAAACTCATTTGTATGTTGGGATCTTGATTTATAATATTCAGTTTCTATTCATATTTGGTATTTCCATCTCATTCTTCATGCTTGATTTTATATTCTTTATAGAATCTTGTTTTTAATTCTTGAAAGCTATTGGAAAGTGATTTTGAGTTTATGACCTAGAGGAAAATAAGCAGTAATTTGGGATTCTAGGAATAGGGTTTTGATTTACTGAATGCAATACATCGTTTCTTAATGCTGGGTAACTAATTAGATAGCCGAGGAATCTGCATATGAGAAGTTCCTTATGAATCTCATTTTTGAGGAATCAATCTGAGTGATTTTTATTGTGCATCAAGTTTGAATAGTCACAGTCTTTATATTTCATGATTTACCAAAGTTACAAATGAGTGAGATAGATGAGTTCAATCCTAGGATGTTTCCCCAATCATTTCGGAATATTTTTACTGCTTATTAACTTTATTCTTAAGTTGCATTTTCGTAGTACTTGTTAGTCAAACCAAACCTTCCATTAAAACTGAATTTGCCTATTGAGTAGTGACGCTGAAATTCTAAAACAGAATTGTTTTCTAAGGAATCGACATCTTTACTTAACTCACTATTGTACTTATGACTCGGTACACTTGCCGAATAAAGTCTTAACAAAAGTTTTAAATGAAACATATATTAATCAATGTAATATTTTGTAAAATTATATTAATGTTATTTTATATCTCTCCACATATGCTCTCACATATATATGGGGAGGGAGAGAGATATGATATATGAACCAATGTAGTCAAGTTATAAACTTATGTTTCATTATCCTCACCAAACAAATTCAACAAGTAAATGGGTGAATCAAGTTCAGAATAAATTTGAGTTGATATTGTTCATTGACAACCCTATATGTGATTAGAGAAGTTATATGAGAAATTTAGAACCACGTAGAGCAATCAATGTGTTATCATTTTTTGTCCTCCAATGATTTTGATACTAACAACTTTAATTTTTTTTTAATGTTTATCCTTTTCTATTTACATATTGAATCGATAAGATAACAATGACACTTTTCAAACTCAAAATTTTAGGTTGTAACCTATGTAGATAGAAAAACTAGGATAATGATCAAATAGCATCATATTACACTAAATCATCAAAAGAGAATTTAAATTATAAACATTAGACATCAACTTAGCTGACCAAATATATTTAAACTCTAAAATGTTCATAACTTTTTTTTTAAGTATTTAAAAGACGGTGAATCTCCTTCAAAACAAAATCTCTTACCTTGGAGTGAACCTCAAACACTTAGCTTGCAATAGAATAATAGAATAAAGAATTTCAGAATTTTAAATTATTTTGTTTTTGTATTATTTTCTTTTTCAAATATTTTATTTGGATTATGTAATTTAAATTTATTGATTTTTAAGATTTTAATTTAAATAAAATATTTTAATTACTATCAAATAAAAAAATTGATTAAATATTAAACAATGGTGAATAATTAAAAAAATATGAGTATAAATGATTTTTTAATTGATATTATTTTTTATCAAAGTTCGTTAAGATTTTTTTAACTGATGTTGATAAAAAAAAATTCTTTATTGACATATAACTAAGATTGTTTTTAACTTATGTCAACTACAATTATTTAGGTTGACATCAATTAAAGTTATTTGTACGATATTATTGGTTGTTTTTTTTTTTTCCTCACTTTTGAATTGATGTCGACTAAAAGATTTTCTTCACTAACATTAAGAAAAAAATCTTAATGTTGACAGAAATTTTCTCCATTCAATATTAGAAATATTTTTATAACAAATTAGTGACAAAGAATAATATTGATATTGATGATAACAAATCATTATTGATATTAATAAAAAAGTAATCATAACAAACGTCAACAAAAAAATTACTTCACATTTAAAAAAATCAGTCTTCTTGACAATAGTTGAGAGAATGGTAACTAATATGAACTGAAAAGTTGTTATTTCAACTTTAACAAGGAAAATCCTAATTAACATTGATGGATAAATAACTCCTACCAACATTATTAAAAAATTAATTTAATTTATATTAATTAAAAAATCAATTCATAAAAATTAAAACAAGTCTATTTGGCTTAAATTAAACCTAAATGAATTTGACATTAGTCAAACAATACTATTAATATTGAAGAACAAAATCTCGAACTAATTCTATAATCGTAACATTAGGAATAAAATAACTTTGATAGTACAAATAAAAAAAAAAAATATGATTGACTTTAATTCTAAAGCAACAACGGTGATATTTGTGAAAAATATGTTAAGATTATGACACTGAAACTTCACTCAAACTAACAATGTCTCCCCATTAGTTAATTTGAGGGAATTGCAATCAAAATTAGATTGAGAATAAAGTTTGAAAAGAAGAAATATAAGTTTAAAAATAAAAAAAAAATTCAAATACTCATTTAAGTAAAATTTGAAATTATCTAATTTTAAAATAATCTAATTTACTCTTAAAAGATTTTATAATTTTTTTTAATTTTTTAAATAATATATTTTGTTACAAATAATTTCACATTCTTTTAAAATTATCCATATTCAGTCATCCCATTGGAATCAATCAGAATGTTGACCATGTCCATCTCATTTACGAAGTTCTAGTCTCGTTGACCCAATTACAATGAACAAGTGTGACCCCATTGATCACATCATGCCAAAGGAAATCTCAATGCAATTTCTGGGACTCTTGCAACTATCAAAACCAAGTTTTACTCTATTGCATTTTTTTCCCAAACTCTATTTTTTTCGAAAAACATGGTTTTGGAATAGTCAAAACAGCTAAATGTTTATTGCAGAATTGCCTAATGACTGGTTTATATTAGGCATACACATGTGTAGAAGATAGACATGGTTGGGTCAAGTCGCAACAAGCTCTTTGGTGAGCTCAATAATAGTAAATGAAGGAAAAACAAAATAATCATAATCAGTGAGTTCATAAAATAAAATAAAAAAAAAAACATTTTCTTAGAAATTCAAATACTTGGGTGAAAAGCAGAAATTTTAGGCTTCCATTTCCGAAACTGTTGGCTAGATTAACGTAATGCTAACAAGTCATGTGAGGTTGGTGATGCATGAGTTGACGAGTGCAAATAAAGACCACTTTTCATGGAACCAATAATGCTCATTCCACTGAATCAACTTTGCCATTTTCTCAACCCTTTTGCTTTTTCTACTCAACGTCATCACTTGTGGACTCTGCAAAAGTTTTCATTTTCAAACTTTTAGTTAAATCAATTAATTTTAGGAATTTAAGTGTCACTTAAGTCTCACCTGAATTATGAATTTGACTCAAGTTTTATAACATTAATTTGGTTTTAAATATTAAGACTTATAATCAAAGTAATTCAAGTAGACCTAACTCTTTGACCTCATTATTTTCCACTGTGCATGCTTATGTATACTTTTAGGGCTGCCAACCCCACATTCATTACAATCTGTGTTCATTTCACCCTATGCTACACGGATCCCATATACCAAACTTTTTTATGAAGAAAAATATGATATTATTACATTTTTGTTAAAGATTTCCTAACCAAGTTTCTTAAATTATTATTTTAAGAAGCATATATTCAATTTTACTCTAATAGTAAATAATTTCTAAAAATATTGAAAAACATATATTTTTATATATACTTTTTTAATTTTTATTTAGTTATGTTTCAAATAAATTTCAATTAGGATTTGATTAATTTTACATGGAATTTGTGTTTTTATTTATAAAAGAACTCTATCTTATACAAGATTTTTTTTTAAGTTAAAAGAAACTTCCTTTTTTTTTAAAAATTAAAGAAATGAGTGTATCCCATAGGATCTAATAGATTTTCTCACGATTTTTTTTTTAATTTAAGGAAATCAATAATAAACTACTAAAGAAAATGTTTTTACAATATTGGTGCAAAGTTTCTATTGAGTTGTAATTAATAATTAGTCTCTGTTAAAAATTTGATTGATTATTTTTAGTGTGGTATTTTCTGAATTATTTTTTTATCTATAAAATTTTAAATAGCTTAAATAGTGTAGATCTAATTTTACTTTGACTAACGCAATATTGGTTGTCTAGCCTAATTTGAGTAAAACTTTTATAACTCAAGTATATGAATAAACTGTAAGGTTAATTAATTGATAATAATGCTCATTAAGTATATAGTGAAATCTAAGTTGTTAGGGTTTGAATTGGTGATGTGATTAAATTAATCTACAAAAAAAAAGTATATGGGAAGTTTGAATACAGAAACATCCTAGTTTTGATTAAAAAACAATCATATACACAAATCAGAATATATCACATCAATATATTCATAATTTTAAAACATTTATACGTGGAGTTTGCCATTGTGTGTTTTAATAAATGTTTTTTTTAAACATTACTAGTCATTTAGACATTGGTTTAAGATTTAATGGTAAACTGAAAGTGAATCTGAGATTGAATTGGAGATGAACCATTAGAAACAATACTATGTTATTTTATTAAATTATTTAATGCAGTGATAAACTGACATATTACTGTTTGATCTCTAGAAAACGATACAAATGCTCTTAATAATATTTTTTACTAACTAAACATAATTTACTTATTCATATTAGTTCTCACAAACAATGTGTGAAAAAAAATTCTTGTACCATAACTTAATTTAGTCCTCCAACTTAATTTAACTTGAGGATGATTTAGACATATATAAAACTTGGGTTTGAAAAAATATATTAATGCATTTTTATGGAAAGGATTCAAATTATGTTTCGGGTCATTAATTCCAATAGCGTTACTATCTTAAAATATGTAAGTTTTTAACAATTGCAATAGATTATATTTTTACATATTAAGGTATTATATTTATGTTAAATTACATTTTTCATATTTATAACATACGAAACAAAATACACTTTAATTTTAAGTTTTATATTTTATATTTTATAATCTGATACACAATGCTAACAATTAATACTACATTATTTTAAAATATTACATTGACATGATTTTTGCATCATATTTCGAGCTTTCATGGAGTGTGATCAAATGAAGTTTTAAAATATCAAAATTTCATAACATGAATAAAACAAAAACTCGTTCCAACTTGTCGCCAAACGTGAATATTAGGTTGCATTAAGTTTAGTTTTTTTTCTGCCACCAAATTTCTTTTATTTGTTCATTATGTGTTCTTGGTTTGGCAAAAACCTGAACAAAAGTAAACTAGATCAAACCAAATGATTTTATTGACTTTGAAGTTTTTTTCTTTTCAGAACCGACTTAAACAACTTTTTTTCAGGTGAAGTTTCACATGGATTAATTTTAGTGAAAGGAAGGTACAACATGGAACCAAATAGTTGGTGTGTCATTTTAAGTTACATGATTTAAAGGAAGAAACTTAGACAAAAGAAGGAGATTTGCTGCGTTTGAGGAACAACATAACATGCTTGTATCTTAAGGAAAGGGTTGTTATATGCTCAATATAGAAGCTGTAATCCGTGCAAAAGTGCTTTAATAGAGCTAAGTTATCACGTCACTGGCCAACAAAAGGAAAATATTGTATTTATGAGCTTTTTTTCTTCTATAGTCGGTAAAATATTTTTCGTTGCCAACCCTATCAGAGATTGCTCTCTTTATAGAGTTTGTGAGACAAAATAGGTGGAATTTCCCTTTCAATTTAAGTCTTTTACATTCTCAATTTAAGAAGTTTTTCCTGGATGGTTCATCCTCGAGTATGGATCCAACACATGCTTAAATTAAAATTCTTATTCAATTTTTTCTAATGTAAATAAAATATATTAAAAAAATGTTTATAATAAATTTTTTTAAATGGACTATTTATCTTCTGGTAGAGGTGAGCCATGGTTTCTTGCCACTCAATTCACAAAGAATAAAAGAATTTATACATTAAACAAATACGATAGACTAGGCCAAAACCCATACAAAAGAAAAATAAGATTACTTTCTAAAAAAAAGACTTAAGTAAGACAAAACATTGGGAGTATATATCTATTATGAAAAAAAATCTAAAAAAATGTTAGATGTTAAACTATCATATCAAGAAAACTCAAAACTATTGGCTAGTCTTGAAGAAGCAAGTTTGTCTGCTAAACAAATATAAGAAACTTTGATGTCTATTTCTTTACAAAAAGATAAACATATATTCCATCTTTCTCTAATAAACCAAGGAACAAGTTGGATCAAAGAAAAAATTGACAAAACTAAGATAGAATCACTCTCCAACCATAAATGTCTATAACTAGCATTTTTAGTTTGCTCAATAGCCAAGATAATGCCCATGAACTCGGCAAAAGGAGAAGACTGAATCCCAAGAACGAAGAAAATTCTCCAATACACTCTCCCATTCTCCTTATGAAGATCTTGGTACAGGGAGCAAGCTTAGGAGAACCTCTAACAACGCCATTTGTGTTGACTTTAATCCAACCAGCCAAAGAAAGTCCCTAGATCACTTGAATAGGATGTGAAGCGTTTCCAAACCTAATGCTTACACCAAAGAACTTCAAAATAGAAAAGTCAGATATATCATTATATATAGATTTATTAGAGGAATCACTTGACATTCTAAGGTAGTTTTTTTATATAATCGATGACAATATGGATGATAATACCTTGTTGAAACCTGAAATAATTTTTGCCTCCTCCAAATAATTCAAAATGAAAAGGAGATAACAACAAGTTTAATAAGAGGACTTCCTGGAGAGTTAATAAAAGATAAAAGATCAGTAGAAGAGGAAAAAATCAACTAAGTAAAGACTTGCTGATGCCAAGACCAGATAGGCAACGCAATAGGACATTCAAAAAAGAGATGAGAAATAGATTTCTCCAAAGAATTACATAAAGTGCACATTGAACATAAAATGACCTCTCTTTTTTTAAACTGAGTGTCTTATAGGCAACCTGCATGCAAACCATAATCCTCCATATCAAATGTGATTGATATATGCATTTGTTTATATATATATATATATATATATATATATTATATATATATATATATATATATATATATATATATATATATGTATATATATATTGTATGCTTAGTACACCTTGTGCCTTTTTTAATGATTTTTTTCCTTTTGTTGAATTTAAAAAAAATATATGTCAATCACATTATATTATGAAAAAACATAGTATAAGTATAAAAAATTACAACCAAATCACTTTCAACCAAGAATACGTGAATTCTTAACTACATCTTAATGATCAAGTGCTTAAACCAATAAGACATGTAGATGCGTTGGATATGACGAAGATAAGATCATACAAGTGTATCGTTTGTCAGAAGATAAAATCACTATGTTGATCAACCGCAATGTCTAATAGTTGAAAATTGAATATTAGATTATCAAAGAGAGATTAAATCTTATATATATTGAAAGATGTCACATTCTTTAGTGAGCGAAAATCGTGATATGTTGATGACTTAGAATCTTACTATATTGAGCTAGGAGTGGCATGTGAAAGAGAATATTGCATTGAGCCAGGAGTGGCTTGGGAAAAAATACTAAGAGTGGCTTGGGTAAGATTAGTGCAATGTACTTCACAACAATAGTCTACTTAGTTAAACTTGGTTGGTTGGTCAAGAACTGAACGTAGTCCGTTGTGATGTACGAACCAATATAAAAATACCGAGTATTTATTCTCTCCTTAATCTTTTACATTACATGCTATAATTGCTCATCCAATTAAAGAAGGAGGAAAAAAGCTAAAATTGAACTTAAGAAATTATTGGTTAAATCATAATAAATTAACCTACATATTGCCTGACCACGCATCGTCAAATGATATAAGTAAAAAAGCGGTGAAAATTTAAAAAAATATCAAAATTTCATTCTTTTATTATTTCTTATTTTTCATAGTTAGTATAAGAACTCAACCTCTTGAGAGTTGAATGCCTAACATCGTTAGAGGAAGAGGATCCTATGGTAAGCATGGAACTACAATTGATTGCCAAAGGAGTGTCTCTATCCAAAACTCCTACATTCCTTGGAGAAGACTTTCCATATTAGAAAGATAGGATGGATTTTTTTTCAAAACACATGTCCTTTACAATTATTAATTATTAATACTAAGTAAAAATCCAAATAAAACCTAACTAAAGCACCCTTATTTACATGGTATGGGTCCAACCAGCATTACCAATTTGCCAAAATCCTTTGTTTTAATATCCATTGCAGCCACCTTGCTCAATTTTCCACTTTACCATTTTCCACTCTACCACTTTCTACTCGTACATTCCTGAAATTAAAAGTAATTGGGCTACACCCACGCGACAACTTCAATTTCACCCAAAAATCGTGCCAATAATTAAATAAGACCAAGCCTTAGTAATTTTGCCCATCCGCTTACCACAAAAACCATTGGAAAATGATACTTTGATACCACTGTTTATGTTAACCCCATTTGACACTCCGATGTGTCAAATTGGTCTTACGTGGCAATGAGAGAGAAAACTATCTTTGTTTTGGCTTACGTGGTGATGCTTTGTCGTATTGCAAGGGGCCATTTTGCCATTTGAAAATTGGAAAGAAAGCATCAATTTGAAAGGGAAATGAAATCTTTCCCCCCATTTCATTCATTGCTCCAGTGAATCGAAGGAGAGAGAACAGAGAAAAAAAAAAGGCGATTCGAAGGTCCACTGTCGCTTTCATCGTTCGTCCGTCAATCCGTGCACCACCATCGCTTTCATATTTTGTTGTTTACGCTAAACTGTGTATGTTCTCTCATCCGTTGTTGGTATGAAACCTTGTTTTTGTTTTCATTTTTCAAATATCATTTGTTAGTGTGTTTTTGTTGTTGGTTTTTGCATATGTGTTTTGTTCATGTTTAAAAATGGTTTCTTGGTGTGCTTTTTGGTTGCTGGTGTCTATGTGTTCTCTTTTTATGTTTAAGAATCATATCTTGGTGTGCATTTTGGTTGGTGGTTTGCATTTGTGCTTTGTGTAGGTTTAGAACTCATTTATACGGTTTGTTTTTGGTTGCTGGTTATGTATGTATGCGAAAAAATGGTTTCTTCCTATGTTCTGGGTTGCTGGTTTCCATCTTTTCTTCCTTTACGTAAGTCAATGTTATCCTTTTAACAAAAAGATCACTTCTTGGGGGGTTTTTTGTTCCTAGTTTTCTTCTGTGCTACATGTATGAGAAATTGATACTGAGCAAACTACTTAGGCCAACAGAGTAAACCATTTGTTGTTGGGTTTTTTCACACCTTATTTCGTTTCCACCTTTTAGCCATGTAAGTATTCCACAGTCATAGTGAGAAAACCACTTAGGGGAACAAAGTAAACCATTTATCCTGTTGGATTTTACACACCTTGCCCGGTTTCCACATCTGAGGAATGTGTGTATTTGAAATTGATACTGAGCGAACAACTTAGGGGAATAGAGTAAACCATTTACTGATTCCATCCATGAGGAATGTGTGTTGATTTGAAATTGATACTCAGCGAACCACTTAGGTGAGCAGAGTAAACAATTTGCTGGTTCCACCCGTGAGGCATGTGTGTATTCAGAATTGATACTAAGCAAACCACTTAGGTGACCAGAGTAAACCATTTACTGAGTGAACCACTTAGATGAGCAGAGTAAACCATTTATTGGTCCCACCCCTAAGGTATGTGTGTATTCAAAATTGATACTCAGCGAACCACTTAGGTGAGCAGAGTAAACCATTTACTAGTTCCACCCCTGAGGAATGTGTGTTTATTCGAAATTAATACTGAGCGAACCACTTAGGTCACCAGAGTAAACCATTTACTGGTTGCGCCCCTGAGGCATGTGTGTATTCAGAATTTATACTGAGCGAACCATTTAGGTGACCAGAGTAAACCATTACTGGTCCCACCCCTGAGGCATTTGTGTATTCAAAATTGATACTCAGTGAACCACTTAACTGACTAGAGTAAACGATTTACTGGTTGCACCCCTGAGGCATTTGTATATTCCAAATTGATACTCAACAAACCACTTAGGTGACCAAGTAAACCATTTACTGAGCGAACCACTTAGGAGACTAGAGTAAACCATTTAATGGTCCCACCCCTGAGGCATTTGTGTATTCAAAATTGATACTCAGTGAACCACTTAGGTGACCAGAGAAACCATTTACTGGTTCCACCCCTGAGGCATTTGTGTATTCCAAATTGATACTCAACGAACCACTTAGGTGACCATAGTAAACCATTTACTGAGCGAACCACTTAGGTGACCATAGTAAACCATTTATTGGTCCCAACCCTGAGGCACGTGTGCATTCAAAATTGATACTCAGCGAATCACTTAGGTGACCAGAGTAAACCATTTACTGGTTCCACCCCTGAGGCATTTGTGTATTTCAAATTGATACTCAGCGAACCACTTAGGTGACGAGAGTAAACCATTTACTGAGCGAACCACTTAAGTGACTAGAGTAAACCATTTACTGGTCTCACCCCTGAGGCATGTGTGTATTCAAAATTGATATTCAGCGAACCACTTAGGTGACTAGAGTAAACCATTTACTGGTTCCACCACTGAGGCATTTGTGTATTCTAAATTGATACTCAGCGAACCACTTAGGTGACTAGAGTAAACCATTTACTGAGCAAACCACTTAGGTGAGCAGAGTAAACCATTTACTGGTTCCATCCCTGAGGAATGTGTGTTTATTCGAAATTGATACTCAGCGAACCACTTAGGTGAGCAGAGTAAACCATTTACTGGTTCCACCCCTGAGGCATTTGTGTATTCCAAATTGATACTCAGCGAACCACTTAGGTGACCAGAGTAAACCATTTACTGGTTCCACCCCTGAGGAATGTGTTTATTCGAAATTGATACTGAGTGAGCCACTTAGGTGACCAGAGTAAACCATTTACCTGTTGCACCCCTGAGGCATGTGTGTATTAAAAATTGATACTGTGCGAACCAATTAGGTGACCAGAGTAAACCATTGTGGGTTTGGTTATCCACACCTTGTTGTTTTCCACAAGGTGCAATTATTTTTCTTTTTTTCATTATATTGTACTATTGACTAATGACCTAATTTGTTTCTTGACATGTCTTTTACAAGCATAACAATGACAACTAGTGAAAGTTCTGGATCAAAGCTATTTGTCCTAATGTCCATGTTAATTATTTAAAAATTCTGATAAGTTGTATTTTGTTGGCATAATTGGTTATTTTTGTTTGTTTGTTTTGTATGTAGGTCTATGTCCGACATTGTTGTAAGACATATTTGGGAGTTGTAAATACAATGCTTACCGAAGAGCATAAGGCTTGTATTGGCAAAACTTCTTTTGCATGGTTCATATACCTTGGAGGCAAAGTCAAACTTAGCAGGAAACTACTGACAGTGTTATGGACACGATGGGTTGAGAGGAGGGGAGATTTTTTGATAAGGTCTGACTTGGTTTCCTTTACAACCCTAGACGTTTGTGTAGTTTTGGGTCTTAGAATAGGTGGATGTATGGTTGATCGTAGAAGGGAATCACAAGATTCCCGTATTAGGAGGTTATTTCCTTCTTGACATGTTTATGTGAAGATGATATTTTATGAGCTTGAGAAATGTTGAAATGACATAAATGTTGATAAATTTTCTAAACTATACATATTGTTAGGGTTCAATGAGTTCTTACTGCCCAATGTGAAGGGGACTATTTTTGGTGGTTTATTTAGTATTGTAGATGAGTTAGGGGAACTCTGTAATTATAATTAGAGAACAACTATGTACCAATTTCTGGTGCAAAGTTTGTGTCAAAGATCGACGTCCTTGCGAGCTGATATTGAAGTTGAACATACATATCTTGTGGGCTATGCATATGTGTTACAAGTAATTCGAATGAAATGACTGGACCTAAACGAAATTATGATTTGTGAATTACTTTAGTTTTGTTGTTGATGGATGGTAGTTTTTTTTTATTGCATTATAGATATGGGCTTTGGAGTATTTGTTGTCTTCAAATAAAAAGGGGATCTAAGGAGGAGTAAATTCCCTCGCATTCTACATTGGCAGGATGTGAAGGTTGGTCACAGAGACATTGAAGTGTCATTCGAAAAAAATTTGGTTAGTAATACATATGGACAAAAATATGAATTCATAGTTATTAGTTAAAATTGTTCAATTGTGATTATTGTTGTGATTATCAGGTCATTCATGTTTTAGCACCATCCAGTGAAGAGTTCATGATTGACATTGTGAAGGAAGCCTTTCATCCATCACTACCTCTAGCATGATGTCCCTCGACCATGCCAAGAACAAAAGCAAAGATAACCATTAGTATTAACAATTTTTTTTACCATATATTACTCAAGGTACCAAAACTCAATACAGAAATCACCCAAAGCACAAAACAACCCTATCGAAACCTTCAAGTTCTGAAATCAAACGATACCCAGATTTCACACAACACCAAAATAGCACTGTCAGGAATAAAAAACGAGAATGCATTTAGCTACCATAGAATAATGTAGAATTTCCCATATACCCAAAATAGCCATCCCCAGCAACATTATACCATAGCATCCCAAAATTCCCCAATCTAGTAACCCAAAAAACCAAGACCAGTTAAACTGAAGCCAGTCTAGAGTCAATAGCCAATCTAATTCTAGGAAATTAACAATCCCAACTCTATTCCCTCAACCCCTAGTTAAAATCACCTCAAAAAAGAGAAAACGTAACCCAAAATTTCCCTAAAAAACCCCATGTGTAGAGAGTCACCAATCTCAGATCAAAATAAAAAGAACCTAACGCAATCCCAAACCCAATCTACAAAATCCAGTACCAAGCGAAGCAATCTATGTCTTCACTGTCTCACCACCGTTGGATGCGAACCATCGCTTTGTACTCTTTTTCAGAATGATAAGGCAGGTATTGAACCTGGGCTATGTCACTCGCGATTGACGTGACTCGAGCCTACCAGCTTCTTCTGTGGTGTTGGTCACCACATATACTCTTGTGCTTCACACGATACCACCCCACTATGGCAATCACAAACTACTTTGCCCCATGGTCTTGGCTTTCGTTATCCTGGGTAGTAGGAGAGGGAACACATTTTTCCTCTGATCGTTACTACCATGACCCCTTGCGCCACTAGGGTTCTTCCCCAATCTGTTTTTGCAATAAAGGGGGGCAATTGGCATTAGTAAGCCGAGCATGTGGTAGATCGTGGGCTTAAGCAAACCATGGCCTATTCAATTCTTTTTTCTTCTTTTTTAGCACCATTATATATATATATATATATATATATATATATATATATATATATATATATATATATATATATATATATATGTGGGTTCCAATCCTTGTTACAAAGTTAAACTTTATAAAATTCGTTGCAATCATTCCTCAATCAATATGGACTTTATTGGACTTGTTACATGGCTAGAGGTTATAGGGTTGTGAAGAGAAGGACATAAAGGGTCGAAATTTATTTGTGGGCTTGAAAAGTTTAACAAGGACCATCAGCCGATGTTTTAAACAATCAAGGTCTTCTTCTATGAGCTTTTCGTCATCATGTTCCTTTTTCAATTTTTCTTTTTCATTTTTTCTTTTTATTTTTTTCAATCCCTTTCAAGAAATTTCTGATGTACCACTTTCATTTCTGATAATACTCCTTCTTTGATGACTTAGGAGCTTTTGACGTATTCAATTTTGATGAACTTCTTCTGCTAGAATACTCCTTTTTGTTGAATTAGGAGTTTTGACACGCTCTTTCTTCAACAATTTTCTTCCTTGGAAACCTTAGACTGAGTTTGAACATGTTGATGATCCTTATTTAGGGTAATTTTTTAAAGAAAATTTATTTCTTGGCTCATGGATATATAAAAGTATTTCGGATGTAAAAACATAGCCATATATAATTTTGAATCATGATTGCTTGATTTTCAAAGAGTTTAACAATGGAACAAGATTAATGACTTCCGAGACATGTCATTTTTTCTCCATATGTTTATTTTTTTATTTTTTATTGTCCTATCTTTTGCTTAGATCGCCGTTTCAAATTTTCAGTCTAACGGACTTTTATTTTTTCAAATGCCTATAGAGAACCGAGTTTAGAGATTTAAAAATTAACCAAATGAGAGACCCAACTGCACCAGTGTGAGATTCTTGTCCTGTATCCTGGTGTAAAGATGGCAACAATTTAGGCAAACCTTTTGTTTGAGAATTATGGGAATTTTAAGGCTTTTCGAAATCTTTAGGAATCTTAGGAAGGCAAAAAAAGGTAACAAGCACAATGTAAGCAAATGTTTCCTTGAAAAAAATTAATTTTTACCTTAATTAAATATTTTGTTTGAATCATCCCCATTTTATTATTTACAATCCATGAATAAATGATTCATTATATTTTCTATTTTGAAGTTTTTTTCTTTTTTTTCTTTTTTTTTAAAGTTTATTCACAACACCCTATAAGATTAACATGGTGTATATTTCAATGTGAAACATGAACTTGCCAAATGAAACTTTAAATTTCATAATGGAAAATGAAGGAAAACTAAATTACACAAAAAAATTGTCATTACAGAATCATACTATGCATAAAACTTTTTGACTAAATCAGAGTTAACTAGTAGTGGTAACTCTTCCCCATCCATCCTTATGAGAATTAATGCTTCTCTTGGTAATGCCTTTTTTACCACACAAGGACCTTCATAATTTGGCATCCATTTTCCTCTGCTATCTTTTTGGGCTGATATGATATTTTTCATCACCAATTCACCCTCTTGGAATTCTCTAGGCCGAACCTTCTTGTCAAATGCCCTTTTCATCCTTATTTGGTATAGCTGCCCATGACATATTGATGCTAACCTTTTCTCATCAATGAGATTAAGTTGATCATGTCTGGCCTGAACCCATTCTGTTTTTTCTAATTGGGCTTCCATCAGTACTCTCAGAGAAGAAATTTCTACTTCAAAAGGGAGAACTGCCTCCATTCCATATACTAATGAGAATGGTGTTGCCCCAGTTGAGGTTCTTACTGAAATGCAATCCATGCAAAGCGAAAAACAACATCTCATGCCAATCTTTATATGTCACTACCATTTTTTGGATGATTTTCCTTATATTCTTGTTTATTGCGATAAGGAGTTGAATTATGATGTTGGATTTTGAATTCTGCACATAGCTCAGACATCATTTGTTATTTAAATTCGTAGCATTATCTATAATGATTCTGCTAGACAAACCATATCTGCAAATGATTTATTTTTTTATGAATCTAGTCACTACTTTTCTTGTCACATTTGGCATAGGAAGCAACTTCCACCCATTTGGTGAAATAATCTATTGCCACCAGGATGAAGTGATGCCCATTCGAAGCTTTCGGTTCAATAGCTCCAATAACATCTATGCCCCACATAGAAAATGGCCAAGGTGCGGATAGAACCTTCAATGTTGTGGGTGAAACATTGATATTGTCTACATATGCCTGACATTTATGACATTTTCTTACATGGATGCAACAATCATTTTGTTAGCACCAAGAGTTACTAAAGGATTTGATGAAACCAACACTAAGGTGGAGTCTAAAGGATCAAGGAAAGCAATGGGTATTGCAAGAAGACTTCTGAAGCTTGATGGAGTTTTTGGGCCTAGACTTAGGTGTTGTAGGTGTGAGAGTCTTGCTCTTTGGTTTAAAATCATATGTTTCATGCTTCATAATTCAAAGTAAGCTTCAAAATTAATCTTATTTAATCAAATGAATAAAAGGTTTTAAATAAGGTAAATTCAGATTTTGGAAAACTATTTCAGAAAACAATTCAGTAAACTATTTTCAGAATCTGAACTTGATGAATTTTCTCTTAGATACAAAATATTCAATTGATTGAACGATTGATACAATTGATTGAGTTTTTAGCAGAATTAAAAATCAGTTTCTCTATATAAAGAGATAGCAGAAAAGAATTTTAGTAAACTGTTTTCAGAATTTGAACTTCATGAATTTTCTTAGTTATAGAAAACTTAATTGATAGAATGATTGATACAATTGATTGAGTTTTTAACAGAATTAAAAATCAGTTTGTCTATATAAAGTGATAGCACATACTTTCAAGTATCGAACACTTGTGTTTTTTCAAAGAGAGAAAAAAAACGCGAACACCTTGAGACATTTTAGCAATCAATTTTCATCAAGAACTCTAATCTTGGAGTATTGCTTTTGTTGAACATTAGACGGTCCAAAGTCCCTTTAGAGGATCAAATCATTTGATCAAGTTTTGATGATAATAAATCTCAAGTATATATTTAATGTTCAAATTTGTTCATAATAGAAATTATTCAAATTATTGATGAGTATCCCATATATAATATCTCTATGTTATTTTAAATTATTTCCGATACAGACTTAATCAAGTTTAATGCAGTATGAAAATTAGAGAAATATTTCCAGTTTGAGCTCCATACACCAGAAAGTTAAGATTGCTCTGTTCAAGCATCCCAACGGCTAGTTTCTAAAAACCTATATATAGAGGAGAAATTTCAAGTTGAAGAACAAGAAGCAAAAAGAGAAATACATCATATAATATATTGAAGAAAATATACTGAGTGTCTATTGTCAATTTGCTATTGAGAGCATATAGAGTTTTGGGTTGTGTGAAACCATTGTGTAATTCTTCAACTTTGTAAAGTAAACCCTTGTGAGCTTTCATTGTTCTCTCTTTTGAAAGTGTTTCTTTAAATCTTGAGTGATCTTGATCTCAGGGGGAGATTGAGACTTGTATAACCTGGAGAGGTTTGTGTACTCGCTATAACCTAAAGAGGTTTGTGTACTCGTTATAACCTGGAGAGGTTTGTGTACTCGTTATAACCTGGAGAGGTTTGTGTACTCGTTGTAACTATTTGCTGAATAGTGAAACCTCTTGAATGGTTTGTTCAAGGGAGAATTGGACGTAGCCCAAGAGATTAGGGTGAACCAGTATAAAACTGCTTTATTTGTGCTTATATATTTTTGCCTTGATTGGTGGTTTCTATTTATAGCGAATTGAGTTCAGGCTCCATTCAACCCCCTTTTAGAGCCAGTTATTCCTACAATTGATTGGTATTAGAGCTAAACTCAGGGGTTAGTTCTTCATAGTTGAGGCATGATCCTACAGGAACTCAATAGAAGGAGACGTACTACACGTGAGTCGACCACCCTTGTTCAAGGGCCAAAATCATGAGCTTTGGAAGATGAGGATGATTGACTTCATCCAATATAACGATATGCAGTTAATTAATATTATCAAAAATGGCATACCTACATTGATTGATAAATCAGGAGAGCTGCTTCCTTTTGAATCTATGATTAAGAAGGAAAACCACATCTGTCAAAATAATGCTAAAGCTAGAAATATTATAATGTGTATTTTATCTGAGGAAGAAATATCAAAGGTGCATGCTATGGTTAGTTCTAAGGAGATGTGGGATACATTTGCTCTCACATATGAAGATTTAAAAGAGGTTGAAGAAAAAGAGGAGAAAAAGAAGAAGTCCTCCAAAGAAAAAAAAGAGTCTTATGTCAAACTAGGAGGATTTGGACTCATCTAGTTCTGATTCTGATGAGGAGGCAAACATATGTTTCGTGGCAGGCACTGTCCACAATTTCACATTAGAAGAGTCTAATGAAGAGGTAGATTTATTTGACATTCATTCCCTTTGGGAAGCATATCAAGAAGCAATATCTAATAATGGTATGATTGAATCTACATATAAAACCATGAAAAGAAATTATAAAAATGCTTGCAAAGAAATTGAATTAATGCAACAAGAGAAAACTAGTCTAAATGATATTTCTCTCAAAAACACAAAGCTTCTCTAAGAAAAAGAAAGATTGTGTAATGAAAATAGGAGCCAGTTGTTCCTACAACTTTGGATGTGAATTGTGAAACTGTGATCTTAATCTAGAGCTAAGTGTTTCTACTATGCTCTTATTCAATTTTGTAATTTTTTGAGTAGAATCACTGTTGGAATTGTTCTATTCTTAATCATTTTTGTATTGTGATTGTATAGTTGCACATTACATTGAGTTTGTTAGTGCAATTGCTTTAGTGCATTTGGTTCTGGATTGGTTGAACAGCTACTGTAGGGTTCAGTAGGTTGTTTGCTGTTGGGAGCCGTGGTTGCTTGTGGGTTGTAAGTGTTGTAATATTTGTAAAACTGATCTTTGTGATCTTTATAGTGGAAAAGGAGTGGTTGTTTTTTATCTTTCTTTCTCTCTTCTTGAACACTTTTTGTTTCTGTTCTTACTTGCACAATTAATTGTTCTTCGCACATAATCTGTTATTCATTCTTCTGGTGTTTTTTTTTTTTTCTGTTCTTTTTTGGAATTGTTGTCATTTTTATAATTGACTGAAACCGTTCTTGACTATACTAGAGTGCTTATTGCCTTCTGATATCACAATTTAGTAGATTGAATTTTTGGAAACCGATTTTCTTGATTCAATTGTAGTTTCTTGTATTACTTATTAATTAGAACTGTTTTTATGTGATTGATCAGCAGATTACTGTGAATAATGTTTACCCGATTGTTTCTGGATTGTTCTGAAAATAGTTTAATTCAATAAATTGCTTCTGCTTCTGTTTCTGATTTACTTACTGGTATCTGTTAATTGTTAGTACTGTTTGTTTCCAATAAACTGATTGATAGTGTTTCCAGTTTTGTTAAATACTTTAATACATTGAATCTGTTCTGGAATTTACTGATCTTTGGTTGTGTACTTCTTGATATTATATTTTAATAGTTTTAATAAAGAACTTTCATCCAGTTTTGAAATTTGTTAATTGATTACAAAAAGTTTTGAAAATTCAATTCACCCCCTTTTGAACTTGGCCTAAACTCATTTTTCACGTTTTCCATAGTTAGCTAGAAATACCCCGCTCTCAAAATCTTTCTAGTTATTGAATGAGCATTTATATGAGTTCCAAAGGTTCCTTCGTGGACTTCCTTTAAAATCAACTCTGCTTATTTTACATTTACACATCTAAGAAGCATCATATCATGATTCCTTTTGTATAACACATCCCCATTCAACAGAAATTTTGCAGCCAATCCTCTCAACATTCTTTTGTTATTCTCGCTAGATTCCTCTAGATATGTTTTTCTTTTGAGGTATCTCTTGATATCAAAGTATCTTCTTCTATGAAGCAACAATAAGCAAGATGTTCATGACTCTTCATCTTGATCATTGGCAATTCTCCTTCTTGATTTATCTCAAATATTGATGATAGAGTAGCAAGAGCATCAGCCAATTGGTTGTCTTCTCTTGAAATATGCTGAAATGTTATTGTGTCAAAATATTCCAACAACCCTCTAATGTATGCCTGGTAAGGGATTAATTTATGATCTCCCATTCACCTCTTATCTGATGGATGACAAGAACAGAATCACCATATAGCTTCCAACCCTTCACTTTAAATTCAATAGTGGCTCGAATCCCCATAACACATGCCTCATATTCAACTATATTGTTGGTACAATCAAAGCATAATCTAGTTGTCATGGGTATATATTGTCTTTCAGGGGAGATAAGCACTGTCCCTATATCATGCCCCAACGCATTGGAAGATCTGTCAAAAAATAGCATCCATGTATCATCATCATCTTCTTTAAAAAGAGCCAAAATTTCTTCATCTAGAAATTCAGGTTGCATAGGTTGATAATCCTCAACAGGTTGGTGAGCCAAGTAACCCGCTAGAGTACTGTCCTTGATAGTCTTCTGAGTAAGATATTGTATATCATATTTTGACAACAACATTTGCCATTGAGTTATTCTTCCTATGAGAGCAGGTTTTTCAAAGATGTATTTGATTGGATCCATTTTGGATATTAATCATGTGGTATGACTTAGCATATATTGTCTTAATCTGTGAGCAGCTGAAGCCAAGGCACAACAAGTTCATTCTAATGCAGAATATCTTTGTTCACAATCGATGAATCTCTTGCTCAGCTAGTAAATAACATGTTCTTTCCTTCCAGTCTCATCATACTGACCTAGGATACATCCTGTTGATCCATCTAATATTGTTAAATACAAAATGAGAGGCCTTCCGGGGACCAGCGAACGCAGTATGAGGGTTCTCGTAAATATTGCTTAATTTTTGTCAAAAGCTTCTTGACAATCTTCATTCCATTCTACAGTTTGATTCTTACGCAACAACTTGAATATTGGTTCACAAGTGGAAGTTAATTGGGAAATAAACTTGGCAGTGTAGTTTAGCCTCCCCAGAAAACCTTGAACCTCTTTTTTGTGCAAGGATGTGACATTTCAAAAATTCCAAGAACCTTATCTGGGTCCACTTCAATTCCTTTTCGACTCACAATGAAACCTAGAAGCTTTCCAGATCTCACACCAAAAGTACATTTTTCCGGATTCAATCTAAGCTTGAACTTCTTCAATCTTTCAAATAGCTTACTCAAATTAACAAGGTGTTCTTCCTCGGATTTGGACTTGGCAATGATATCATCGACATATACTTCGATCTCCTTATGTATCATGTCATGAAAAAGAGTGACCATTGCCCTCTAATATGTTGCTCTAGCATTTTTAAGCCTAAAACACATTTCTTTATAGCAAAAGGTACCCCATAAAATGATGAAGGTAGTTTTTTTCCATATTTTCAGGTGCCATCTTAATCTAATTATACCCGGAAAATCCATCTATGAATGAATACCATAAAGATGTAGCAGTGTTGTCAACCAAGGTGTCAATATGTGGAAGTGGAAATCATCTTTCGGAATGGCTCTATTCAAATCCCGATAATCCACACACATTCGTACTTTCATGTCTTTCTTTGGCACAGGAACAACATTTGCCACCCATTGGGGATATTTGGCTATCGCTAGCCGCATTAAATTGTTTTTCAACTTCTTCTTTTATCTTTAATGTCATTTCAGGTTTCATTCTTCTTAATTTCTGCTTGATTAGAGGACATTTAGGCTTTAGAGGTAATTTATGTTGTACTATATCAAGATCCATATCAGGCATATCTTGATAGGACCAGGCAAAAACATCTTTGAATTCTCGCAAAAGAGCCTGCAACTATATGCAGAAAAAGAAAATATGAAAAATTGAATTTATTATGCAAATTGATATTATTACTGAAATTCAAAACATAAGGTTTTAAGCCAAAGTGGCTTTATTTTAAAGGAAAACAATCAAAACACTAAAAGATTACATCTCATCACTAGTATACACCATAGGTAAATCTTTGAACTCTCAATTGTTAATTTGTGCATCAGAAAGACAGGGGTGTACAAGACTAAGCTCCTCAGCTTCCAACATCTCTTCAGTCATTGCCACTTGGTCAGAATTGATCCATCTAGAACTTTGAAAAGTCTACTTTATGTCGCACAAAGTGATTCTTTTATCTTTTAGCTTATAGCCTCTCAGCTTGGCTACGTTTCTTTCTTTCTCTTCCTCTATCATCTTCTTCTTATCTGCTCGGGTTGGTTTGTACCCCAATCCATATCTTCCTTTGTTTTCAGTCAACTCCAGTGGATGAATGGGTCCTTAACCATTTTTGCCCAGTCCCTATGCATATTTGTACCCTTCCTTGGACTTCGCCATCATCAATGATGAATTTGACAAGCATGGATTGACCCCAGGAGGTTCCACATACATCATCCCCACAATCTCCAAGGCCTGGAAAGAAGTTTCAAGAGCTTCTTCAACAACTTCAATATAGGGAGAGGACAGTGGCTTGCTCACAAGTAGATCTTCTTCTCCATAAACTATAATTAGCTTGTCATCAACCATGAACTTGAGTTTCTGGTGCAAGGTAGAAGGTACAACTCCAGTAATATGAATCCAAGGGCGTCCAAGCAAACAACTGTAGGCAAGAAGGATGTCCATCACTTGGAATGTTATTTGAAAAGTACATGGTCCGACTTGAACAGACAATTCAATTTCACCAATAACTTCTTGTCTACTTCCATCGAAAGCTCTGACAATCATAGTACTTGGCCACATATGAGCTCCATCACAGGGTAACTTGTCAATTGTAATTTTTGGCATCACATTCAGAGAAGATCCATTGTTAATGAGCACCCTAGCTAGAACATGATCCATAAACTTTATAGAAATATGCAGAACTTTGTTATGGCCTCTCCCCTCTATAGGTATTTCTTCTCCAGTGAAAGTGAGGTAATCATTAGCAGTGATGTGGCCAATGATACCTTCAAACTAGTCTAGAGAAATGTATCACTCAACATGAACTTCATTAAAGATTTCATCAACAAATTTCGGTGAGAAGTGGAATGCATCAATAACTCTAGCAATGAAATTCTAGCTGGTATGCGATTTAGCTGATTCACCACCTTATACTCACTTTGGTGTATAAATCTTAGAAACTCACAGGCTTCCTCATCGGAGATTTCCTTCTTCTCCATCTCTCCCAATTCTTTATCATTTTGAGGAGCTTTGCCTTTTAGGAAGCTTCTGGTTGTCTCTATAGTCCCTTCTTCATTAGCTTTTCCGTGACTCCTTTCTCTTCTCAATTCTGCAAGAACGAAAAGACGACCACTTGTCATCCCTCCAATTCCAATAATATTGTCAACAACCATCTTACCAGTATCTGAAGCTTCGATTCTCTACTCTCTTTTGGGCTCTTCTTTCAGAACATTGATCCTATATTTCCATGGGACTGCCTTGTCACTTTTGTAAGGAAAAGGAGATGGAATTTGTATCACTACAGCATGCACTTCCGTGGGTGCCGCTAATTCTCTGGTGAAATGTATTACCAGTGGTTTCGACTTTGGTATACTTGATTCTTCACTAATTTGAACAAATACTTCTTCCTCCTTCCTTTGGTGAAAAATCTATAGCATATCTTGATTCATCAAGTCTTGTATAAAACTTTTGAATTCAGGACACTCCTCAATTGAATGATCAGCCACACTGGGACTGAGACACGGCCCAGACTCCTACGGGAGGCAGCAGTGGGGAATTTTCCGCAATGGGCGAAAGCCTGACGGAGCAATGCCGCATGAAGGTAGAAGGCCTACGGGTCATGAACTTCTTTTCCCGGAGAAGAAGCAATGACGGTATCCAGGGAATAAGCATCGGCTAACTCTGTGCCAGCAGCCGCGGTAAGACAGAGGATGCAAGCGTTATCCGGAATGATTGGGCGTAAAGCGTCTGTAGGTGGCTTTTTAAGTTCGCCGTCAAATCCCAGGGCTCAACCCTGGACAGGCGGTGGAAAAATAATGTTAGCACCAAGAGTTGCTAAATGATTTGATGAAACCAACAAAACCGTGAAGTCTACAATGAATCAAAGCTAGCAACGTGGATTGCATGAAGACTCATAGAGCTTGATGGGTTTTTTGGTCTAGACTTAGGTGTGTGTGTGAGAGTTTAGTTTTGGCTTAAAATCATGAGTTGCATGATTTATAATTTGAAGTAAGCTCCAAACAAAAATTTCTTTTGCTTAAACAATTTTTTAAGAGGTTCTAAATGAGGCTAAATCAAACTTTGAAAAGCATATTTCAGAAAGAAATTCAATAAACTGTTTTCAGAACTTAAACTTGTCAGATTTTTCTTCTGAGTCATAAAAAAATCAATCGATTGAGGTTTTTGACAGATTTAATAATCAGATTTCTTAATAAAGGGCAAACACGTGATTTCAAAGATAACAAATACATTCTAAGCTAGCACTTGTGAATTTTTATAAGAGAGAAAACGTGCGAACACCTTGAGATCTTTTGACAATCGATTTCCATCAAGAAAATCATCAAGAACACTAATCTTGGAGCCTTGCTTTGAGTTTGGATTCGTGTAACTGTGGCTTTTATCCAGAGCTAAGTGTTCTACTCTGATCTTAAGTCAATTTGTAATTTGTTGAGTAGAATTATTGCGGTGATTGTTCTATTATTCATCATCTTTGTTCTATAAGAGTGATGTTATCATTTACATGAAGTTTGTAATTGTAACTAGTTTAGTGCAGTGGATTCTGCATTGTTTGGACAGCTGTTATAGGGTGCAGTAGGTTGTTTGCTGCTGGGAGCAGTGGTTGCTTGCAGGTTGCAAGTGTTGTGTATTGTGTAAAACTGATCTTTGAGATCTTTGTTAGTGGAACTCTTCTTGTTGACAAAGGACTGGACATAGCCCTTGAGGAAGGGTGAACCAATATAAATCTTTGTGCTCTTGATCTTTCTTTCTCTGTTCTTGAACGCTAGATCATATCTGTTGTTATTCGCTCAATTATTTGTTCATCACGAGTAATTGATTGTTATTCGCTCAATTAATTGTTCATCACGAGTAATTGATTGTTATTCGCTCAATTAATTGTTCATCACGAGTAATTGATTGTTTTGTGTATTGGTGTTATTTTGTGTTATTTTGAACTGTTATTAAACTTGAAAATTGACTAAATTTGTTTTTCATAATATTAAAGTGCTTATTGTTTTCCATTATCATTAGTTAATTGGTTGAATTTCTGGAAACAAGTTTTCTTAGAACAATTACTGTTTCTTGTTCTGTGTTTTAATCTGTAGTGTCTTGTTGTGTGAGTTATCTTTAGTTTGTTGTTGATACTGTTCATCTGATTGTTTCTGGGCTGTTCTGAATCACACTTATATTTAACAAATTGCTTCTATTTTTGTATATTATATTTTATTGATTGACTAGTTCTAGACTGATCTGTTTAACTTTGTGGTTTTAGTCAATTGTTGTTACTGTTAGTTTGTGTGTTCTGAAATCAGTTGATTGATTATGTGATTCCAGTAAACTGCTTATTATTGTTTTCTATTCTGAGTTATTTCACTTGATTGATTCTGATCTAGAATCTATTGATCTTTTGTTGTGCATGTTTTAATATCATTTTCCACTAGATTCAATAAAGAACTTTCATTCCACATACTATAAAAAATATCTTTGCAAAAAATTTTGAAAGTCCAATTCACCCCTTCTCCTGAACTCGGCCTAAACTTGTTTTACAATTGGCATCAGAGCTAGGACTTGAATCCTAGTCAAGTTTTCTATCCATGGATGAGAACAAACTACCTTTTGGTGAGGGAGCTTTTATACACTGACCACCTATGTTTTTTGGGGTGAACTACTAGTTTTGGAAAGTGAGAATGAAAATCGTTATTGAATCTATTGATTGTGGTATTTGGAATGTTATAGTAAATGGTCCTTATATTCATATGGTTGTTGTGAATGGTGTGTCTGTTGAAAAATCATATGATGAACTGTCTATTGCTGAAAATAAAAGAGTTCAATATGATTGTGTTGCGAAAAATATTATCACATCTGCCTTAAATCTTGATGAATTCTTCAAGGTATGCCAGTTCATCTCTGCAAAACAAATGTGGGACATATTGGAGGTCACACATGAAGGAACAACTGATGTAAAGCGAGCTAGAAAACATGCACTCATCCAGGAGTATGAGTTGTTTAGGATGCAGCAAGAGGAAACAATAGCTGATGTTTAGAAGCTGTTTACACATATTGTTAATCATTTGATTGGTCTTGGAAAACAATTTGACAAGGAAGAGATGAACATCAAGATACTCAAATGTCTAGATAGGAGCTGGCAGCCCAAGGTGACTGTGATACCTGAGACTAGAGACTTGACCACCCTCACCACAGCAGCATTGTTTGGCAAGTTAAGGGAACACGAGCTCGAAATGACGAGGCTAAAAGGGATGAAGACTGTGAAAAGAAGTCCAAAAGCCTTGCACTCAAGACAAAGGCTGCAAAAGTTGAATCAAATGAGGAAAGCTGAAATGAGTGCAGTGATGCTGAAAATATCAAATTATTGACAAATTGATTTCAGAAGTGTATCATGGTGAAGGGCAAAATGAAGAATCAACAGAGTAAGAGGTATAACAAGAAACATGATTCTAATTCCACTAAATTTACCTGTTTTAGATGTGGTAAGCAGGGACACATGAAAGTGGATTGTCCAAGCCTAGTGAACAAAGAAAAGGCACAAGAGAAGAAGGGCAGCAAATCTGGAAAAGGAAGAAAAGTATATATAGCTTAGGACGATAATGCTACTTCTTCTAGCAGTTCTTTACATGACGATGTTAAAGAAAATTTGTGTCTTATGGCTGGAGAGAATTCTGAGGCAAGTAGTATAAATTCCAGCACTTCTTTTAATAGCACAAATTATAGTTCACTTCTTCAGACTTTCTTTAAAACCAATAAAGAAGTAAACAAATTGGCCTTATCCAATAATAGATTGAAAGGGTTGAATAATTAGTTGGAAGGCAAAATCAAAGAGCTGGAAGATGAGCTTTTAAAATTGAAATCTGATTTTGATCATCTTGAAATAGTATACAAAGCTTCTAGTGACTTTGATTCCAGCAAGCCAATTAATTGTGAAAACTGTGATATTCTCCAAAAGAAAGTTAACTATTTGATCACTACTGCTTCTAAACTTTCCATGGGAACCACAAATCTCAATGCCATTTTGGGATCTCAAAATTGTGTTTATGAAAAGGTTGGCATTAGATATCAAACTGGTTTTCAAGGAAAACAAAAGAAATTTAGTAGTTTCTTTAAATCCAATGAGCAGCAATTTACACCTTTCATGACTTGCTATTATTGTATGAGTAAACAAAAGAAATTTAGCAGTTTCTTTAAATCCAATGAGCAACAATTTACACCTTTCATGACTTGCTATTATTATGAGAAAAGGCCATTCGGTTAGAAACTGTAAAGTTAGGAAATTTGATGTGCCTAAGGGGCTAGTTAGGTGGGTGCCTAAAAGTATCACTAACACTTGTGGACCCAAATTTAACAGGGTACCAATGCCTCAAACTTAATCTGTTTTGTAGGTCTGTTTCACATCTAAGAAGCAACTGTGGTACCTGGACAGTGGATGCTCCAAACACATGACTGGAGACGCTTCTCAATTAATTATATTTGAAGTGGAAATCTGTTGGCTTTGTCACCTATGGAAACAACAACCGAGGAAGAATACTTGGTGTTGGTGATATTGGAGGAGATGATGATGTGATCATCAAAGATATGCTTCTAGTGGATGGCTTGAAACACAATTTGCTTAGTATAAGTCAACTGTGTGACAAAGGGTAAAGGATTACATTTGAACCAGAACTTTGTTTCATAGCAGATTCAAAAACCAGTGAGACAGTTCTTGTAGGTAAACGGGTAAAAAATGTATACATGCTCAATGTCTCATGCATTACATCTAATATGAACTGTTTACTTACTAGGAGTGATGAGCTTGGTTGTCGTATACACACTTAGCTCATATTCATATGCATCATCTCAATAGGCTTGCATCAAAAGAACTAGTAATTGGCTTGCCTAAGCTCAAGTTTGAAAGGGACAGATTGTGTGAAGCATGCCAAAAGGGTAAACAAACTAAAAGTTCTTTTGAACAATTGAGTGTGGTTTCATCATCTAGACCTCTTGAGCTGCTACACATGGATTTGTTTGGTCCCTCTAGAACCATGAGCCTAGGAGGTAATTACTATGGTCTTATATAGTAGATGATTATTCTCAATTTACTTGGACTCTATTCATTGCTACCAATGATGAAGCCTATCACGCTTTTAAGAGATTTGCCAAAGTTATTCAAAATGAAAAGAATTATGGTATTTCTCCCATTAAGTCAGACCATGGGGGAGAATTCCAGAATGAGATATATGACAAATTTTGTAGCAAATTTAGAATCAAGCATAACTTTTCAGCACCAACGACTCCACAACAGAATGGAGTAGTAGAGAGGAAGAATCGATCTTTGGAGGAACTAGCAAGGACACTCTTGAATGAAACAGATTTGCCGAAGTACTTTTGGGCTGATGCAGTAAGTACAACTTACTATGTTCTCAATAGGGTTTCTAATTAGACCGATCTTGAAGAAGACCCTCTATGAGTTGTTTAAAGGTAGAAAGCCCAATATCTCATTTGAAAATTTTTGGATGTAAGTGTTTCATTTTGAACAATGCGAAGGATAACTTGGGCAAATTTGACTCAAAAGTGGATGAAGATATTTTCCCTGGCTATTCTTTGCATGGTCATGCATACAGAGCATATAATAGGAGAACCATGCTAGTTGAGGAATCCATGCATATTGCATTTGATGAAACTAACCAGAACATGCAGGAAAGTCCTAAGGCAGGTGAAGAAGATGAGATTCCTACTAAACAACAAGTTGATACTGGACTAAAGAATAAATCAGAGGAAGTTAGTAAACTGCTAGAAATTCAATCAATTGAACCTGAAATTCAATCAATTGAACCTGAAATTCGATCAATTGAATTTGGAGCTGGTGCAGACACAATTAACTCTAGACTGCCAAGAGAATGGAGAGTACCCAAAAATCTCTCATTGGACAATGTCATTGGTCAAGTTTAGAAAGGGGTATCAACTAGAAGATCTTTGAATCATTTTTGTGAGCACTTGGCTTTTGTATCACAAGTGGAATCAAAAACAGTAGCTGATACACTAGAGGACATCAACTGGATTAATGCAATGCATGAGGAGTTGAATCAGTTTTCCAAAAATGAAGTTTGGACAGTTGTTCCCAAAACTGAGCATATCAATGTGATTGGAACCAAGTGGGTTTTCAAGAACAAGCTAGATGAAGAAGGTGTCATTGTGAGGAATAAAGCTAGATTGGTTGCAAAGGGTTACAACTAAGAAATGGGAATAGACTTTGGAGAAACCTATACACTCATCAGATGGATATCATGAGTGCCTTTCTTAATGGATAAAAAATTTATGTGAGTCACCCTCTTGGATTTTAAGATCACAAGTATCCAGATCATGTCTTCAAACTCAAGAAAGCCTTATATGGTTTGAAGCAAGCACCTCGACAGTGGTATGAGAGGTTGAGTAATTTCCTTCTTTCTCAAGACTATAAGAGAGGAAAAACAGATAAGACTTTATTTATTAAGAAAGCAAGCAATGAAATTATACTTGTTCAAGTTCATGTTGATAACATTATATTTGGTTCAACTAATGAAATCTTATGTGAGCAGTTTGTTAAAGCTATGCAGGGTAAATTTGAGATGTCCATGATGGGAGAACCCAATTTTTCTTGGTTTGAAAATTAAGCAATTTCAGCATGGTACATTAATTCCTTAGTCAATCCAAATATTGTAGACAACTATTGAAGAAATTTGATGTGGAAAGATGCAAAGAGACTGCTACACCTATTGCTACTGGATGTTAATTGGATACTGATGAAAAAGGGGCTAATGTTGATCAAACTAAATACAGAGGGCTCATAGGATCACTTCTCTATCTTACTGCAAGTAGATCAGATATCATGTTTAATGTGTGTCTTTGTGCAAGATACCAAGCAAATCATAAGGAGTCACACTACATGACAACAAAGAGAATATTGAAGTATCTCAAAGGGACTATAGATGCTGGTCTATGGTATCCTAGTGATGTAACCTTGAATTTAATTGATTATTCTGACTCAGATTTTGCAGGATGTAAAATTGATAGGAAAAGTACAAGTGGAACATGTCACCTTCTCGGATCTAGTTTAATATCATGGCATAGTAAGAAGTAAGCTTACATAGCATTATCAATAGCTGAAGCAGAATATATAGCTGTTGGAAGCTGTTGTGCTCAAAGTCTATGGATAAAGCAACAACTAAGTGATTTTGACTAGACTCTCTCTAAAATTCCTTTATTTTGTGACAATACCAGTGCAATAAATTTGACTAAGAATCCTATACAACATTCCAGAACTAAACACATTGAAATATGCCACCACTTTATAAGGGATCATGTTAATAATGGTGACTGCGTAATTCAATTTGTTAATTCTGAAAACCAATTGGCTGATTTGTTTACAAAGCCGCTTAATAAAGAATAATTTAATTTTCTTAGAAATGAGTTAGGGATTATTGATTTGAAAAATATTAAATAAATTAGCATAGAATTGTTGATTTTTTTGTGCAAAACGGATATTAACAATTCAACAAAACTAATTAACTGAATTTTGACTGCATATACATGTATGTATTTATATACATAAATCTGATCCTGTTCCAAATCCTGTTCGATTTGGCTGGAACGAGTGGTACTGAACAAGAAGACTGAAGGAATTCTGAATAATAAACTATGCTATGTAAGTTTGCTATGTTGGGAAGGTGAAGATTCTTCAGAAATTCTTTAGTCAAAGGACGAGTCTTGACTAAGTTGAGTTGTCCAATACATAATGAGTGCATGTTAAGAGTGAGAAATTGCTTAGTGCCACATATCATCAACTTATTGATAGTCAATAAGTCAAAAGCTGCACAAAACTCTAAAGCTAAGTAAATGTTGTTACAACTTATTGTTTACAGAATCTCATTTGAAAAGATATGTTCTATGCTATCCATCAATGCATAGCATGCGTGTATGATTTGATGTTTATCAATTTGAGAATTCAATTTTTGTCTTTTGCATATTATTTGATATTAAATAGCTCATCTACCAAACATTCAACACACACAAATTCACTACTTTGTTGTAGAGAATGAGCATAAGAGGATTGAGCTTCTTCATACTTAAGATTACATTCAATAGTGACAAAGGAACCCAAATTAAATCCATAACAAATGTCCTATTTTAAATTAACAAAGGACAACCTAGATAGACCACCTTTAATGAAACATACACCTTGAGTAGGATCATCGTTTTGATCGATTTCAACCCAAGTCATGGTTTTGAGCGGTTTCAACCTCAGTCATGGTGTAGGCTCTCCTGCTTGTCATAGGTCTTGCCTTAGATGCAGAAGGATTGAGTGTGGTTTTTGTTATCCACACTTAAAGAATGCACTTGAAATACAAAGATCCTTTAAGATGACAATCTATGTCATAATGATCTTATCCAAACTTTAGATACCTAATCTAATTACTTACATGCAAACTTGAATTTCCTAGAGAAAATTGACTAGGTGAGGATTTTCATTGGAGGAGGTTGTAAGGTTGTCCCTCGTTATATCTACTTTTATTTGCCAGAGGTCCAAAACATTTCAATTTATTATTTTAACTGTTACCAAAATCTTCCAGAAATCAACACTTGTGAATACACGTTGGAAAGTTAGAAGTTTGTAATTCTTATTGCTTTGATCCATTCATGCTTGAGTCCATTTTTAAAGTTCATACACTCCATTCTCTCATATGTGTGAAAAAAAGAAGGTAGAGTACTTCCCTATTACTTCAAACTAAGAGACGTATTCTCCTACTGACATACTCCCTTGTCTTAATTGCATCAAGTTTATCTCTTTTGCTCTCATCACATCATTGGAAAAATATTTTTCAAAACTTTTTGTTCAAAGCATTTCCTAGATAATGATTATTCTTCCTCTTTCTAGTAATCTCCTAGTACTATCCCTTCAATATTTAGCCTCTCCTGTCAATAGAAAAAGATAATTTACCTTTTGATTTCCAAAATAATTCATAACTCGAAATATTTTCTCCATCTCCTTAATCCACAATTTATCATTTTTTAGGTTATAACCTCAGGAGAATTGTGAAGGTTTGTTTCTCCTAAATTCAACGAAAACTTGTGACTCAAATGTTCCTTCAAGCATTAAGTTTATTAATGTTAAAATAAGTGTTTGGTCCTAAGTTCAAGAGGGGGGGGGGGTGAATTGAACCCTTTTCAAATCTTTTCGCAAATTTGCTTTTCAATGTGAGAATTCAAAATCTTTAAAGAAACTTAGAATGTAATCTACAAAGGTTCAAACAATTTACAAATATGAAAATCAATCAAACAGAATCAGTGCACTGCAGACAAATATGAAATCTGGAAAACCAGCGTACTGAAAAACAGTTTAAATTTCAGGAACAGACAGTGTACTGTTAAGTAGTTTTCTGGAAAGCAGTAAACAGTAAGTGGTTTAAAGAATTATGCAAGAACCTTAATGATTTAGATCAAATGCAAATTAACACAGTCAAACTGATTCAGAATAGAAATCAGATTAAATTTGATACCAGAAAAACAATTAAGAAGACACCAATTACACAAAAACAGTTTTTCTGGAAAACTGACTGATGAACAGTGAATACAATAAATTGTAAACTGTATTTCAGAAGTAATTCAAGTTTATCTGTTGTAAAGACTTTATTTATTATTTCAGAAACTGTTCAAAGATTATTAGGAACAAATCACTTAATTCAGTTTATGCTTTTGAGTCACTTTCTTGAAGAATCAAGACACACAGCAAGATGTATCAAGAACAGTAAAGATTCATCAAGAATTGAGAGAGATTAGGAGAGAAATGACACAGCAGATTTTATCCTGGTTCACCCCAACTGGGCTACATCCAGTCCCCTACTTCACAGTAAGGATTTCCACTAAAAATGATCCACAGATCAGTTTATACAATCTTGCTCCCCGCAAGAACACCTCTGCACCTTGCAGAAAATACCCTGCTGAAACCTACAGCAGTAACTGGCGCTTATACAGAGTCCACTGTAAAGCCCAGAACAACCCTTGCTGATCCCCTCAGCAAGTCGCACCACACACAGAATCCACTGTGCGCAAGAACACCTCTGCACCCTGCAGAAAATACCCTGCTGAAACCTACAGCAGTAACTGGCGCTTATACAGAGTCCACTGTAAAGCCCAGAACAACCCTTGCTGATCCCCTCAGCAAGTCACACCCTGTGCAGAATCCACTGCACAGATCAGAATTACCAGTCCAGGCAATTCAAACAGAACCCAGTTTAATACAATTTCAGAATTCGGATGATTACAATCACTTATGCACTTCTATACTCAACAGATTACAAAATTGAAATGAGAGAAGGAGTAAGAAGGCTTATTCAGTGAGATTCAATCAGCAGAACAGCATCAGTAATCAGAATTAAGCTCCAGCAGATCAAAGAATGTGATTCTTGATGACTTTCTTGCAAGATCTTTCTCACAAACACATTTGGGCACTATTCTCTCTCTCTTAGAAAAACTTGAGTACTTTGTAAAAGTGATTTCGCACAACTTCTGTTTTTCTCAAAAATTACGTTTCAAAAATGCGCGCCACCTTTTTATAGACAACTGTCTTTTAAATTTCAGTCGATTGTCAAACAGTCGACTGTTTTTCTCAATCGGTTAAAACAATTGCTTAAAATACAAAAATCTGATTTTTGTGATTATTTCAAAAACATTTGTTTAAAT
>Ga0209700_102213_pt1 | contig 39842 bp, 12 predicted proteins | sample SiratroredBW_FD_187528 | JGI IMG/M metagenome (GOLD analysis project Ga0209700, IMG submission 187528) | Root nodule microbial communities of legume samples collected from California, USA - Siratro red BW (SPAdes) (version 2) | ecosystem: Host-associated > Plants > Roots > Nodule | place: USA...
AAAAAAAAAAAAAAAAAAAAAAAAAAAAAAAAAAAAAAAAAAAAAAAACGGCAAAAGCATGCGCTAACCACCACTCACCGCTGCTCTCATTTGGTTCAGTCCTCCATTACACGACACCATCAAGTAACCGTTATTCTTGTACACCCCTGCCAAAAAAACAACAATCAGAACAAAAGAAAAACAAATAAACCCAATATCACGTGAAACGTTGGAACAAAGCGATGAAAGCGACGAAAGAAGAAATTATCAATTACTACTGACTCTTGGGTGGGAGCACTACGGGGGTAGAAGACGGCAACTCAGTGAGCGCGGATTCGTACGTGAAACACGAAGGCCACCCTTTCAAGACTCTGGGCCCCCACATGTCACCCAACGCCGTTAACTGAACGACGCAGGTCCACAGCAACACCGATGTGGTCGCGCGTATCATCCACAGCTTCATCCTCGACGACCTCGCCGACGACGATGACACCACCATCGAATTCCTCAGCTTGTTGTTACTCTCCCCTTTGAGACCCATCATCATCAACCCCTCCCAAACCACCTTCCCTCTCTTCCTCTCACTCTTATCTCCCCCACCCAACAGCACCTCCTTCATAAATGCACCCCGCGCCAAACCCTAACCCGTCGATTCAATTTCCCCTTCCCGGCCAATTCCAGATCCAAACCCGCCGCAACGTTCCGAATTCGGAGCTCTCCAAGCCGCAACGCCAGAGCCTCGAATTCCGAGGCACATTACCCCGCGGAGCCTCCGCGGTGAGATCCTCGGGTTCAGGAGACGACCGCACGCGTCGGCAAGAGACTGAATTGAACGGCGAGGCGCAGTCGGCGGCGATTGATCTGAGACAATCGCCGGCGAGAAACGGAGCGCGAGTTGAGAATTATTAGGAGGGAGAGAGAGAATAAAACGCGTCACAACTGAAAAGCAAAAGTAAGAGACAGAGAGAGAGACAGAGAGAGAGAAAGAGAGAGAGGCAATGAAGAGTTTCACGGTTGTTATTGTTGGTGACAGATTTGCGTGCGTCCGGTTCGGGTCGCGGAGAGGAGACCGAGCCGTAGGAAGGTGGTAACCGGACCGTGGTTAAGATTAAGAAGAGAGGGGAAAGGGGTTATGGTTATGAGGGGTGAGGGTTTATTTTATTGGGTGCGCCTCATTAAACGAGCCAATAAATGCCGAGGCAGATGCGTGGGGCCCACAGACGTGTGCTCCGTCCAGATGTTCGGCTGCGATACGTGGCGACCCTTGATTGAGGGCTTTCCAAAAGAGGCCGTACGCTTTGCTGATTTCGTTTGGCACCGTCGTCTCTCGCCCGCGCCGACATTATATCGCGAGATCAATATTATTACTACTACCAACTATTATTGCTTTTCTTTCTTTTTTTTTTTTTTTTTTTTTTTCATTTTTTCACATTAATCAATCCTATGCCTGCTCTTCCGACAAACCAACCCGATTATTTTCAATTAAACTTACAATTTTTTTAACAGATTTGACTTATTTTACTAACAAATTAACCTTACTGGTTTATTAAATTTTACCTAGTGAATTTGAGAAAGAAAATAGAAATTGAGAGGAAAGAAAGTGGGAAGAGAAATTGTTTTTTTTTATTTATTTAGAGAAACAAGTATTAGGTAGTAATGCAAGATTATATTTTTAATGAATTAGTCAAATAAATAAAGAAATCTTAAATGCTATATAACGGAATTTAATGTTGTATAATGAATAATAATTTGTCATTTTATGAAATAATTTTAATAGTTTGATAACTTTTGACCGATATAATGTAAGATCTAATTACCTGATTTATCAAGATTATTATAAAAGTTAATTAATTTTGTTCATATTAGTGAATATTTTTAAAATTTACATTCTTCTTGTAAGTTTTTGTTTTTTTCTCAATTTTATTTTCGTTCTTTTAACCATGTTTTTAATCGTATTATATTTACAAATTATTTATCATAATTTTAAACTTACAATTTTTTTTAGAGATTTGACTTGTTTCAATAACAAATCAATCATATTTATTTATTAAATTTTACTTAGAAAAGTAAGAATGTGTTTGTTTTAAGGTGTTCGGATTTGACAATTAGAAAAAAAATATTTTGGAGTAAAAGTGTGGAAAATAATTTTTTTAAATTAAAGGAAAGATGGTGAAAAATCAAAAGAAAAATTATAAAAGAATGTGAGTGACAAGATGAGTATGGTTAATATGTAGCAATTATAATTGATTATTTTCACAATTTGTATGTATAATATATTGGACAATCTATTATCAGTATAAAATTTTGAACATAATGATTATGTATATATGAATAATCAACTATCAATCTTTTTGTATTTTTCACCTAGATCACTTATCACTAAATGTTCTCCACTAACTCTCACAAAAGTACCACCTAACCAATGTTAGACATCATTGTTCTTGACCTCTACATGTATCACAAACCAACCACCTTATATTTTTTCAAAACACATTGTGAACTCACACAAACTACACAACCAACAATAAGAAAACCAAACACAAAAACAAAGCACCAACATACAAAAGCACCAACAATTCAAAACAACGAAGCACTCTGGATGATGGCACTTAAGAAACTCTGGTGCATGGCTCATTCCAAGGCACTAACGCATGCCATTCACTCTGGTTGAAGTGATTTTTCTCTCATTTTTCTTCACACTACTGAGGACCACCACACCTCATCTCCCTCAAATCCTTGCTGCTCCCATTTCGTCGCACCCTCTCTCTCAAATTCATCTTTGTCTTTAAGTGGAAACAAACATAGTGTAAGGAGTGAATTTAAGAGAGAGGAAAATAATGAATTTGAGAAGAAAAACATTGGAAAGTTACATTGTTTTTATTAAGAAAAAAAAAGTAAAGAATAATGGAAAACAAAGAGAAAATTTATGAAATTTTATAAGTAATGTAATTTAAAATAAAATATAATTAGTTATTTATACATGAAACTGACTTGTAATTAAAACATTATTTCTATTATGACTTGTGAACTTTGTAAAAAAGTATACCAATTATTTGATGTTGTAAATACATGCAAAAATTTTTAAAATGGACTTTAATGAAATAAAATAAACTTTGAATAATAATAATTGTAAAAAATTTAACTGAAATTATAATTTTGTAAAACTTAAACAAATAAACAAAAATTGGTATAAAAATTCAGCACTTAATAAATATTAAATATATAATGAATGATAATACATTATTTATACCTACTACCCACATTTAGTTAAAGCACAATTAGGGTGTTGTTTCATTACAAAAACTATTACTTATTTATAGTCTACCTTCAAAATACACTAAACAATTAGACCACCATCAAACCATCTCAATCAACCACTAAAACTGGATAATTTGGTTATTCATTCACTTTAAATATTATAATACAACAACAAAATCCTACTAATGTGAAGAAAATAATAAAACACATAATATAATCAACTATAGGACTAAGATAATCGATAATCCAAACAAAGTTTTGAAGCATAATCAATTATGTAAAAACCTATAACTAATTATGCTATTAAATTGCATGTCCAGTTTTGATTGTTTATGTTTTTCTCGAATTGAACTAGTTTAACCATGAAAATTATGAAGCTTACTTGTAAATATGTATACCATGTACACAAAGGAGGCTTCTCCCAACAATTTTAAAACAACAAATAAAATGAAAAAAGTTAAGGGTAATTTGGTAATGTCATCTTGGTATAACTGTTCTTTCACGATTTTTCTTCTCTTATATGCAGAGCACCCCTTCATCCCATCTCTTACAAATTTGCATTTTTTTTTTCTTAACAAACTAACTTGATCCAAACAGAGGAAACACTCTCATTTTTATCCGCATGAACAGAACTCCCGAAAAACAAACAATACAATACTAATAGGAAATTATATTTTTTTAATTAAACTCTCTTTCTTTATTTCTACAAATTCCATTGTATCTAATTATAATAACAAAATCATACTTCTTTAATAAATAAGTCAAATAAATAATAAAATCCTAAATGAAATTTAATTTTATATAATGAATAATAACTTATTATTTTATGAAAATGATTTTAATAGTTATGATACTATTTTATACCTTTTGACGAATATAAGATATAATTATTAATTTATTAAATTATAGAGATTAATTGATGTTGTTGATATTAGTAATTAATTATTAAATATTGTTGAGACTCCATAATAAAATGAATTGGTAGAAAGAAAACGTCAGCACATTTTAAATATTTTACTAGGATTCTTATTTTTCAAAGTAACTTGTCAAAATTATTTTGAGACTTTGTAGCCTCTCATGTTGTTTTTTCTTAATAGATTGTATAGCAAGGTTTTATATGACAAAAATTCTTATGATATTTTGTATGGGTGAAGCTTTTGGATCAACTTTGACTCATAATAAGATGAAAGTTGATCCTTGTGCTAGATCTTTTAAACATATTGTCAATCATGCAGATAGTGAAAATTTTGTCATGTCATATTTTTTTGATTATTAAGAAACTCATTTTTCTTTTCTTAGATCCTCCTCGCCACTATAAATTCTGCTTGTAAATTAAGGTTTACACTCACTTATAAATTATTGAAAGGTCTCGTCTTTAGTTGACGTGAGATCTCCAACAAGTCTACTTATTGATGATCAAATAAGTATTTGATTAATGAGATGACAAAAAAAAGTGTATCTATAAGAAAGAAAAAGTAAAAAGTCATTAATACTTTCAATAATAAATAATATATATATATATATATATATATATATATATATATATATATATATATATATATATATATATATAAATTTTGGGTTGAGCTTTTATGAGTTCAAATGGGCAAGTTGAGACTAACAAATTGTATATATAGAATCTAAGATTTAAAATTTGTTAGGTCTGTGAATCTCGAAGATCATCATAATTGACCTGGTAGAAACCATATCACACGGAACTCCAACCCATAGAGCAATAATCCACCGTGGTGCCACCGTTAGAGTATGTATCTTATGTCTCCAATTTTTTATTCAGATTTCTTTTACTTTATTACGTGTTTTAGTTAATCTATTTGATTCCCAGATTACTCACTGGTGCAACCGTTGCATTATTTGGTGTGTATTAGATGTTATTTTGCTGCCTCATGTGAGGGACATTGGGCTCATCCCAGATTTTGCTTCCAGCATTGTCTTCGGAATTACTATTTACATTCCTTATTTCTAGTACACTTCCTTTTATATTTTAAAATTTTTACTTAAAAAAGTTCCCTCTTTTTATGCCTCCATATGAATTAGAACTTCAACACATTACACATATTGAAATGAGAACATGAGAAGTGCGGCGAATAGTACTTTTTGAAAACGAGAAAAGAAAAGTGATATTGTTAATTTCTAATTTAAAGGAAAGGGAAGTATATTTAATAATAAGGAAGTGTAAATAGAAAGAGTCTATTGTTTTGCTTTCATCACAGGCCCCCAACATTTTTGTTATTTTATTTTTGTTGTGCGCCTGAACCTTTCGGCTTAAAAAAATATGACAAGAACTAATAATCATGTTAATAAATATAAAGGGCTTTTTCTTCCAACACACTCAGTATTACTAACTGCACTGATCACTATTACTATTCCATCACTGTTGCTATCGTTATCGCTGCATCTCTGTTCTCTGTTAACTCTTTGAGAGGAAGAAGAAGAAACAAGAGACCTAATTTTTGAAGAAAGCTTATCATATATATTCTGGAACCAATTTCACCTTGTTTCCAAAAGTTTGTTTTGGAATATATCATGTGTTGGAAAACTGTTCCAAAAATTTGTTTTAAAAAATTTCTAGAAATTATATTCTTAAAATTATAAAAAAATTATTTGGAAAGATTTTTAAAAGTAGATAATCTGAAAATCACTTTTACTAAAGGATGAAATAGTTATTTGAAAATTTATGGTAATAAAGTTAGAAATTATGGGGTGCAGGTAGAAAAAGCCATGTCCAAATGAATTTGATTACAATCTTGACGCATAACATTTAGATCAGTTTCTATTTAAAAGAAACGAGATTAGTTTTTCTTTTCCCTTTTCAAGTTCTCGTCTTAATTTTATTTTTATCCTCTTTTATTCTATTTATTTCTTCTGTGGAACTAATAGTGAAATTAATATAAAAAAAAAGTAACTAGCACTCCTCTTACCATTTATTTATTCTTTTGACAAGTAAGTTTGTCATTAAAAAAAATTAATAGATAGTCAGTTATTTGATAATCTAATAAATTGGACACACTTTGAGTTATGAAAATTTGGTTATGTAAAATTTAATAATACTTGAATCTTTAAATAATGTCAATCAACAATTTTTCTATTGACAAAACCATGTAACAATGATTAATCATTATACATAGAGATATAAAAGCAAACTTGTTCTCCACCAATAATTAGATAAGTTGTCTTCACGATCTCAAGGTCTTTGAAGAGATTAAAATAAGTTAAGCAACCGAAAGCACGCAAGATAGATGTGAGGCCACAACTATTTAATTTAGTTGAACAAATGAGTAATGTGAATAATGTTTTTTAAATTGGTTTTAATTTTAATAAATGTAAAAGGTGTTTTATTTTCATAAGTTAAATAACAAGTGAGGTAAAAATGTTTTACTAGTTCACTAAAGAGTTGGACAAAGACAATTAACGTGTTGAATCCTTCAAACATTGTACGATGTCGTTATTGGGTGAAAATAAACTTTAGTCATTCAATATTGAACAACATGTAAAAACTTATTCTAAAATCTCTATTCGGCACTGGTCATAAGGTATAAAGCAGGTCAAAGGAAAATTTTGTTTGTCGTAACTCGTCTCTATAATGGGCATTTAGTACAAAAGATACTGCAATAAAGCAGGTCAAAGGAAAGTTTTGTTCTTCGTAGACTCATATATCAATAAGGAAAAATTATTTCATATCAGAGGTGAGATCACATGATTAAATCTTGGACCAATTTAAGAGACATACGTTTCCACCACTTGTATTAAATGATGTTGATTATAGTTATTAGTTAGTTATTATAATTAATCTAAGTATTATAATAAATAATCAATATTTTAATAAAAGTAAAAATGTATAATTGATTCAACAAAAATGTGTTTGCTTATGTTTTTAATGCTTGTTTTCTTTTAATATTAAAATCTATATGATTAATGAACTTTTTAGTTATGATTATTTAGTGAAATAACTTAGACGTTGAGAATGTCAAGATCTAATCTAAATGAAAAATTCACATGTCCAAGATTAATGGTGCGTTTGGATTCCGCGATGAAAAGTTTGTGAGGAAAAAAAAAATATGGAAACTATATATATATATATATATATGTATATATATATATATATATATATATATATATATATATATATATATATACATATATATATATATATATAATAAAATATTGTTTAATTACGAAAATTAAGAAAAAGAATTATCTATTCTCTCTCTGTAGTTCACCAATGATTTGGGCAGAAAGATGAATAAATATAATAAAATAATAATAATAAAAAAATATTAATAATAAATTTATAAAATAATTAAAGAAATAAAATATTAATGATATTAATATTAAAATAATAATAAAATCATAAATAATAATTATAACAATAAATTCAAAATTAGAAAAATAATTAAAATAGATTTATAAAAAATAATAATTTAATTTTTACTTTAAAATAATTGATAATATTATAATTATATTAATTAAAAAAATAATTCATTAATTTTACTTAATAAATTAATTATATTTAATTTTAAATTAATTAAATTACAATTTTATCTATTAAAAAGTTATTTTATCGATCACATATATCACATCACTCATAAATATTTACAAACTTTTCACTCAAATTTTGCAATCTTTCTCTTAATCTAAACGACCAAACTTTTTAGACACTTTTATCTCAAATAATTTCAAATTCACTTCTTAATCCAAATAAATCTTAAGAGATCCAAATAAATCTTGAAGAGAATATATATAGCTTCCTAGTCACCTAGGGCTGGCTCAGGGTCCAAGCAGGTAAAACAACCGCTTTAGACCTTAAAATTTCAAAGGCCTAAAAAAGATTTAAGATTGGTATATTATTATAACATTAAAAAATTATTTAATTTTAAAATTACACTAAAAATAATATTTAATTAAAAATTTGAAATATTTTAACTCACTAAGTGATACTATAAATATTCTTTAATGACTTTAAATTTATATTGGTAATATAAATATTATTTAATAAATAATATTTTTGAAACTTTTTTTAATAAATTAATAATATTTTTTAAAATATAAAATGAACACTAAAGCGAATCCTATGTGTTAAAACTTTTTAATTTTCTATCTCTTTCTTCCTATTATTCCTTCATATTGACATGATTTCTTTATATGTACTTTCATTCTTTGACTTTTTCACTTATCTCATTCCTTTATCTTTTCTTTCATTCTTTCTTACTTATCTCATTCCTTTATCTGATTTCTTTACTTATCTCATTTCTTGGTTCTTCCATAATATTGTTTCAATTTGAGTATTTGATTGTCATTAGGTCATTTTTCAATTTTAAATTTGTTTTATCATTCTATATTGTGCATTTATACTTATATCTCTCTATTTGAGGACTATGAGTCTTAGATTGAGGGATTACAGTTTGTGTTCGCTTTTGCTTCTTTTGACTGCATCAATATCAGGTAAAAATAATATCAGATTGATGAATTGATCTCAAAATTATTTTTTTTTATTATGTTTAATTAATTTTAAAATAATTTGTGCAGATTCAAGGAAGAACATTAGAAATTTATAAATTATAAACTAAATTTAAAGACTTAGTAGAGGATAGGACCGAAAAAGATAAATAGTAGGAGACTTGAGACATCAAGACAAGATACTATGATCAAGTTTATTGTTTTGGTAATCAAGTTTTATCTTTTTAACTTAGTATCGTTTATATACTTATAAGTTATATTCAATGTTATATATATGTAATTTTTTATTTTATATAACAATATACAAATATGTCAACTAGAAGATATGAATTAGGTTATTCAAAACTTCAAAAAAATAGAAGAGTTAAATTTTTTGTTGAATCACAAAAAAGGGACTATGGATAAATTTATAAAAATAAACAAAAAAATAAATTAAAAAAAATATAGGTGAGTCTTCTTTGAATGAAGAAAATAATATAAACTCATGAGAAAGAGATTATACGATTGAAAATTGATAAACCAATTGACATTCTTCATTGTATAAAAAATAATAAATTCCTTTCCAAATACATATATAGAATAATGTTAACAATTCCAGTATTAGTTTCTTTAGGGAAAAAGAGTTTTTTCAAAACTAAAAAAATAATAAAATCAAATCTTATTTAAGATCAACAAAATCTCAACAAAGATTTAACAAATTAGTTTTATTATCTATTGAAAAATATATTTTAAATGAAATTAATTATAATAATTTAAGAAATAATTTTACATCACAAAAAACTTGAAAGATAAATTTTAATAAAAATATCATAATTTTAAATAATTTTATTAATTTTAAAAAAACCTCACTTTTTTAATTTGCTTTAGATTCCCTAAAACCTTAAGCCGCCACTATAGTCACCTTTTGGTATACCTAAAATGAAGAGAACATATATTTTCCTAGTCACCTTTTGTAATTTCATTGAAAAGATATATTTATAACATATAAAGTAATATAAATAACAAAAATTCAAAAGAGACATTTACATAACATGAATTTGTTATATATTAATGTCCTCAAGTTAATAATACAAACAAATAAAATAAACTATAATGAAGTACTTGATCAACTTGGTAGATATTGAAGATTTAATGTTATTTTTTATATATTATGCTTTGATTATGTAACTACATTTTATGCTTGAATGTGTTTAAATCATGATATAGGGAAGATTTGTTTTAGACTAAGAAAAATGCTTAAATGTGTTTAAATCATGATATAGGAAAGCTTTGTTTTAGACTAAGAAAAATTATCATCATTTGATATGAACCTTAAAAGACTAGTAAAATCTTGATTCATTCAAGAGGTGTGGAAGAAGAAAATCTCTATGGAAAAAACATTCATTTGATACAACAAGAAACATACATGGACGAATCGATTTGAAAATAAAAGAAAACAAATAAGAAAACAAGTACAAGTAAAGAATTAAAAGTAAAAGTGAATTAAAGAGAAAAGACAGTAAAGAAAACATCATCTTTAATCCATGAATTAAATGATAACTTAAGAGGATTCACTACTTGAAAAAAAAAATTCTTAAGTAGTAAATCCTTTAATGCCTTTTGATTTTTTATCCCTTCCTACTCCAATGGAAATGATGTGCAAAAATAGAAACTCAATTAAAGGATCTACATATCAAGGTTAAACATGAAATATAAAAGAACATAAACAAATATGCAAGTGTTGCTAATAAAGGGTGAAAGGAAGTCATTTTTCAACAGAGAGATTGGGTGTTGTTACATTTAAGAAAGAATAGATTTCCTAATATAAGGAAAGCCAAACTCCAAGATAGTGTAGATGACCATTTTTAAAAAATATAAACAATGATGCATATCTCTTAGATCTCCTTAAAGAATATGGTGTTAATCATAATGTATCTAAACTGATTTGGAGTTAAAGTAAGTGTTAAATATAGGATTAGTAAAGGGTACTTAGTCTTATGATTACACTTACATCTTTTTTTTAAACACATGGTTAGTGACTTTTCCTTTTCTTGAGAATAAACAAGGGTTAAAGTCTTTTGTAAAATCACTTTTGAATATTGAATGAAATCACCTTTGTGAACAACTTTGAGAGTCTTGAGTGTGTTCTATCTTATTTTGGTTTTATATTGAAAAGTTTTTTTAAGTCACAATTTTTTTATGCACTTATCCTTTCGGAGTTTTTTTCAAAGGCGATGTGTCTCCATATCTCTTTTTTTAGTTTATTTTTTATTTCTTTTTGCAAATTGTTCTTGTTTTCATATTGTTTTTTTAATTGTATTGAAACTCACCATGGATTCATGTTTTCGTCATTTAAAAAAGTTCTTCTTCAAAACCTATTTAGTTAATCAAAATTCTCTTATTCTTATAAGAATCACACTTCATGTATCCTATTATTACATCAAATTACTCTCCAAGAGAGATAAAAGTCCTTACAAAAAACATTATGAGAGTCTTAAGGAGTGTTAAGTTATTTTAGATGATATTTAATTTATTGATTTTAATTTTGTCATATTAATTCTAATTTGGTATTTATTAGAACATTAATTTTATATATTTTTATCTTTATTTCATATTGTAAATCCCACAATTTGAGGGATATTGTTTTATTAAGGACATTATGATTTCAATATTATCTTGTCCACTTATGTATATATATTCAATACTTGTACTAAGAAATAATAAGTGAGAATTATTCTTTTTTATTATTTTCTTTTTATTTTTGAGATAGTATCAGAGCTGGTGATTCTTGAGAGCTTATCTGATCATGTAAAACATTGTAGCCTTAATTGCTGTACAAACATTTGCAATCTTCAATGTTGTGTAAACCTAATTGCAGTCTTCATTGCTATATAAACCTAATTGCAACTTTCATTGTTATGTAGACCTATTTGCAGTTTTCATTGCTATATAAACATATTTGCAACCTTCATTTTTGTATAAAGGTATTTGTAGCCTTTATTGCTATATATACCTAATTGCAATCTTTATTATTGTATAAACCTAGTTGCAACTTTCATTGTTGCTTACTCAACCTTTAGTCTGTGTTTCAACATCCATCATTATGCAACCCTCATTGATGCATTTTTGTCCTGATTTGGACTAAGCATTCATCCTATCGGTGTTAGAGAGTGGAATGACCTTTGTTATATGAGAGACTTTTGCACAAGTTGCAAAAACGAGCATGGTTAAAATCCAGACTAAAAATGAAAGTTGATTCACCTTACGAGATTCACTGACAACACATGTCTAATAACAACAATTTAACATGTCTAATAACAACAATTTCCAAATAATTAGATTCAAGTTGAGAATGAAAACATTATTTCATTAACTTTGAAGGGAAGTGTTGAGTTATTTTCAAAAACTTTTGATATTTAATTTTTTATTTTAATTATGTTATATTATTTTTAGTTTGGTATTTATTGAAATTTTAATTCTATGTATTTTATCTTTAATTATTTAATTTGTAAATCTGATAATTTGAAAAATATTATTTTATTAAGAATAATAGGATTTATTGAAATATATATATATATATGTATATATATATATATATATATTTAATATGTGTGATATGAGAAATAATAAATAAAAATTATTTTTTTTATTCTTAAGAAAAAAAGTTAGAAATTCTCATGAAATTCTCGAATACAGTTATATATCCATAAAAATGTAATACAACTACTTATAAAAGTATACATCTTTGAATGATCTAACTCAATAAACAATATTAATAAGTAACACGATTAGACAACCCAAACTAATACATTTTAGATGATCTGATGATAAAAAATAGTTTAATACATAAAATCTTGCAATAATTAATACCATAGTTTATGCATAATTTATTAATTCATTTACTGTCATCATTATATTTCATGTATATGTTGATGAAAATCGTTTAATATCTCTTTATTCCATATAATAGTATTATGAAATAACAATGCAATTGAACCTGTGTATATCTTAGAAAACTAATATAAAAAATAAGTAAAATATCCATTTGAGGAATTATTTTATAAGTAGCTATAAAACCAAACCTATTAACATTTTAGTGTTTACTATATTATCACTTATCTAAACAAAATACATGTTGTTTTTAAGATTAATTAATTTAATATTTAGTCGTATTTATTATCATTAAATATGATATATACGAATCTTTAGTATGCCAGGACTATTTAATATTATATCTTCTAGGTCTTAATAAATTTATTAACAACTAGAAACTAATAATAATAATTTTTAACATTCAAAACACACCTAAAAAAATGATTCGTTATATTTAGGTTTAAGGTTAAAAATAAAGGATAATATTTTTTGAAAATAACAACCTTCTTCAAAAATAAAAATAAAGTTGGCAAATACATTACCTTTGGTTATTTTTAAGGGAAAAGTTTAAAATAATCTCTGACACAATAATCTTTTAAATAAATTATTTTTCATTAAACTGCTATTATTCGACTTTTGATATTTCTTCTTGGCTTTTATCGGTTCACCAATTTCAAATCAGTTTATCTTGAAATTTATTTTATGATTCAAATGAACGGAATATTAGATCGATTATCTGGTCTGATTCTTACAACACATCCCAAATACGAAGGTGTATTTTGAATTATTTTCAAATAAATGATATAAAAAAGTGTCATATATATATATATATATTAAATTGAAGTAGAAGAATAAAATAAGAAGATAAATAAAAATTTAATGTCTGGAAAAATACAATAGATAATACCCACATAAAGGAAGGAAGTAAAATTATGGGAATGGAGTTTGAAGGGTCAATCCACACTTTTGGGTTTTGGATGGCTTTAGGAATATTTCTATTTCACTTTAAGTATCTAAAAAAGTGTTAAAAATGATGAAGCTAATATGTTAAATAAGTATTTAACAATCACCATATATAATTTTGTAGGGTATAGTTGTGGACATAGGGAAGAAAGAAAGCACGACCACATAAGAGGAAAGTATTATTCTCTAGTTATAGAGTTCACATACAGTGTATATTCAAGAGGATATATTTCTACACATCCATTGGTCTCCTCTTCAATTTTTTCCACTCACAAAAGTTTCAACCTTGGATTCTTGCCTGCTCGTATCCACTTCCATGCATACAATGGATTTGCCTGAAGTAGATGATGAAGGTTAATGATTTTCTTCTCGAGAGACAATTAATATCTAATATATTTTGATAAGAAGAGAAAAAAATATACTTTAAAAAGTGGTAAGATCTACTTGTAATATTTATATTATCTTTTTACTCAGTAATATCTTATTCTTTATTTATGTAAATTTAATAAAATATAATTTTTCAAAATATTTTTATTGCATTTATCACATATTTTGTATTTTCCTTAATGTAAGTTGTAGTATTTTACTTTCTACATTGGGTTTCTTTTCAGATTCTCTCCAGCTGGGTTTTCTTCTTTTGAGATTCTTTATGTATAATTATTAATATTTTCATTAATAAAAATATTATAAATATAAAAGGTAAACGAGTATTTAATTTTAAATTCTAAATCTTAAACCCTAAATTATAAATTTAAATTATTTAAATAAAAAATATTAACTAAAATAGTCAAACTCTTCTTTCCAATACATTCTTTCCAATACATGAGAAGAAAATATGGACATTATTAACCGTAATCAAGTCTAGAATTTGCTCCTGAGTTCAACAAAATGATACAAATTATGATCGTCGACTGTTACATTTTGCCTCACTGTAGTATACCATGATAGGTTTTAAATAGTGATATAATTTTTTATTTAAGTTTATGAAAACAAATAAATTTTTAAAAGTTACATAAATAAATAAATTATATTTTGAACATTAAAGAATTAATAAATATTAAGTGGAATATTTAAAGGATGCTCCAACTATTATAGAAAAGATATGTTCTGATATTCTTCTATAAGTTCCCTTTAGTTAACTCACCCATTTCTCCCCCAAAGGTTAGTAAACTTTGGTACTAATTAGCCCCTAAAATTACTTCTGAAAATAGAGAAATTAAACAAGATTATTCATATTTTTCAATTCAGTTCCTTTTTATTTAGAAACTATTCAAACATGTTTCTTTACCCTTTCATGACTGACTTGTTCAAATTTAGGTGATTATTACCCAAATTATTATTTAAATATATTAGAACATATCAATTGTGATATAATTGATCTATCAATTGATGTCACTTATAACAATTTTTTTTTAATAATTATTTTGCACAATCTTTTTTAGTAATTATTTTATTATGAATCAATTTTTCAATCAAGTGTTTATTATTATTTTAAAATTATAACTGATAGCTAATTCACAATTCTTTTGTGAAAGCTTAAATACCATAATTTCATTTATGAATTGATCACTTTTTTGTTAAGTGACAATTGATATCACCCACAAATTCTTTTTTCAAATAACATGTAACCATCTTCAAATTGATATGACGCATTTGTTGTCTTAAAATTCTAAGGTTGCATTCAAAATACCAATCTTTGAATTATCATTATGAAGATTTCGACCATAAAAATAAATCAAATTTCACTACCATTAAATTAATGATCCATAATTATTAGTTAACCCTATCATTAATTACGGTGCAAGTGACATTCTTCTAGAGTATTTTGACTTGATGTCCCTACCGCATTATGGGGATAATAAAGAAAGGTAATATTGTTCCACTCATTATTATTATTAAACTACTGGTGAATCCATTATAATTTTACATAATAATATTGTAAGAAAAAGATAGTGTTAAATGTAGAAAAAAATAAAGATGACTAAAAGAAAAGAGATAGAAAATTGAAGAAATACATTAAGACAAATAATTTCATTGATAATCATATGATGGAGACATTTTAACATAAGTGAGTGTTTTACAAATGTATTCTTATCATTTACAATGCCAACAATATCTTATTTGTAATGTTCAAATGACAGTAAACATTTAAAAAATACAAAACTCTCATAACTTTCAAATTTATGTTAAAGTTGTTCAAATGCTATCAATGTGTGTCATATTCTCTTTTTAATCATCAATGTCGTTATAAGTGCTTCTCAAGCTCTTTCATCCAATAACTACTTTTTTGATTTCTTCAAATATTTCTCTAGCCATGGTTTTCTCGAGAAAGTTGATTTTTCTTAAGTTTGCTTCGAGATTCACATTTTGGATTCATTTGTTTTGTTTTTACTAGGGTGTTTATAGTTTCATATTTCTCAATTTTTCTATGTTACATTCCATAATTTACTCACGCGTCCAGCGTATTAGATCCAGCAATTTGAGTTGTTATGTGGATATTTTATTTTAAAAAGTTCTGAAAAGTATAATTTTCTATATAGATTTTCATGTATTAGAATATCCAAACAGAGTCTAGTCTATAACGAAGTAAGAAGATACAATTTTTTTTATCAGCATAAAATAATTAAATAAATATAATACATGAAAGGATACTTTAATTCATATACATATTATAATTTTCAAGAAATTAGGTATTCAAATATTAAAATTCTACTACATTTTCAAACTTATAACACTCTAGTTCTCTACATTTATTCTTACAAAACATTAGTTACAACCATACATCTTGTCCAGAAATATAAAAATAGATAACATGCTCAGATGAATAAATTTGTAATATGCTCAGATTAACAAATTTGATATGATGGTATACAACTAAGATAATAAAAGTAACAAATTTAATATGATGGTATACAACTACGATAATAAAAGTCAGTTGGGTAGATATACAGAGATTCTCCATACTTGCATATCAATACCTTTATCAAATCCCTTTCAATTTTGACTAAGATGCCCTCTACACCCACTAAAATTAATAGTATCATCAAAGTTTCACCTTCAAACAATTAAGACAAACTTTATTTCTAGACTATTAAGCATGAGTTTGTATGTTCAAAAATAACCCTGCTCCTATGGTATTCTTGTCATTTTCTTATATTTTTCAATTACCATGTTAATACACATACTTGGACAAATATACAAAAAATCTAAGAAAGAGAATAATGCTCTATTGAATTTCCAATGTAACTAAACCCATGATTTTAATTATATTTAGGTAAAGATTTCATCAACATCTATTTAACTTTAAAAACAATTTCATTCCTTTAATACCATATGCACCAACTCACCATTATTCATATTCCTTTCCAAACTCCATTACTACACTTATCAAACCCAGGATTCATGAATTACTGAAAGTTAGACCTCAATTTATAATGTTGTATTGTACTCAACACAAATCACAAATAACATCTACTCCACACACTTACATAGCTAATTTACAAATGAGAAATAAATAATTATGTGATTTGTTCATACAAATAACACAAATTATTTTTTATCACCACCTCCTTTTACACAAATTCTAATCTATCCAATAACACTCACTACACTAGATATAATGCAGTTTATCTTCCACATCATCTTAAACAAATATATTATAGACACAATTGAGAATTTTGTAATAAACAAGTTATTAAAAACAGATATCTCGATTAATAGAGACTTTGTACATACTGTTTTAAAAGCGATGATTACGGTTTTTCGGAAATATATATAAAGTAAAAATATTGAGATTTAAATAAAGTAAAATGTATTAAAAAAAATAGTAAATGAGACTCTTATTTTTGACAGATTTTGAAAATATTAAGAAGTTATACGCTACATAATTTAAAGAAGGGATTATTATATGTTTGTTTTGTTTAAGCAGTTATTTTGGTTAAAGAGGACATCGTGGAAAACATAGAAGTTATCATCACTTGCTGATTAAAAAAAAGAAAAAAAGAAAACAGAAGTTATAACTTTTTCGTGGATATAAAGTATTGTGTAGATGTCATGTTGTCTAAAGTTGCCCATAAAAAAATATCGATATGTTGTTTTTTTTCACGAATTTCTTATACAAGTTTCCATAATTTAAATGTAATTTTGCTGATAAAAAATGTAATTTTTTAGAAGTAAAGAAAATACTACATACAAAAATTCTGTAATAACTGAAAAAGTATATCTATATTGATGTTGTTGCCTTTCATCTAAATTTTTACTCAAATCAATTTGGACATTATTCCTGCCTTATGTTTTTGTCTAAATTATATTAAACCTCTCCATTGAAATCAACTCAGCGCTTTTAATTCCATATCTACTTCCTTCCTTCATTTCATTTTTATATTAAAAGTTTCTTTAACACCAGTTTGTCAAAATTAAATTGTTTTATCAATTTTCTAGTTTTTAATTATGTTATATTAAGTGTACGAAAATATTTGATTTGATTATTTAATTTATTTGAATTTTAAAGTTGATGGTCAAAATAAAAATAATTCACAAATTTGTTTGTTTTTTTATTGAATAATATTTTAGTTTTTTTGTTTATACCAAATTTCATTAAAAACACCCCTAATTACTACAAGAGTTTTGGCTTAAAAATTTCTTCTATGGATATCATTATGTGATTGTTACAACCTATTTTTATTGAGAAGGTTTAACATGTTAACATTTCTATAAAACTATAAAATCTCAAACTAGATTGACATTTCATAATCCATCTATTGTTACATGTTTAAAGTTTATTAAAAAATAAATGTAACTTATAGAGACTGTACAAAACTAAATGTGGGTCACCTCCTATATGGCTAGAAGAAAGTTTTGAGTAAACCTTTTAAAATATTTAACACCTTTTAGATATGTTGGAAAAAGATTTATCCTGTTAAACTGATAATTGCCTCGCTTCATAGATATATATAACTGATGTCTAAGTGCTTGGTTTTGCTCCTGTCTAGAAGACTAATAAGATTAAAAGGAAAGTTATCAATTTGACAATGTAAGAAACTATTAGCAGTTAATGAAATACTTCTAATATCACATAAGTTATTTTGTTTCAGAACACATATTTAATCCATTTATATGTTCAAATTCTGGAAGAATTGCCTTTAGAGTGGTAAGTTTCTCTAGTTTTTCATTTCCAATAAATAAAAGTGCCATTTACATAAAAAAATATTCACTTATTCATTCTTTACTGGATTAAAAAGAAAATATTGATCTGCTCATTCATCAATAAATAAGATATTTTTCAACTAAAAAAGACATTGCCATCAAACCACCCACTTCCTCAGCATGCAAGGAAAGGAAGGGCTAGAAGGGATGCCCTTGAGAAATTAGAAAGGACATTGCACATCACATCACTCACTCCCCACCAACTAGGTTGTCTTAAACCTCAAAATACAGAAATATCCTTTTCGACAATTCATGATTAAATATGATTAATATTTACATGGGATATATGTGAGATTATGATGGTCATGTGGTGCTAAAGAGAAAAAGAAAATTAGTGGTTGTTTCATCCTTTACAAAATAACTGCAGCTTGTTTTTCTTCTGCGATACCTTGTGAATGATTTTTTTTTTAACTGCCACCTTGTTAATTAATGATTAATGGTTATGATAAAATCATAAACTAATTGCATCAATAATTTTGTTAAAAAAATGGGAAAATCATCATAACTAATATGAATTGTAAAATGAAAATATAACTAAAATAAGAGTATAGATTTAGGTTAACTACGATAGTTAAAACATGCAGTATTGAATTGTTGCTCATCATCCATTAATTCCTGGGGTGAAGGGAGAATTTCCCTCAAAAGTGCGATAGAACTACCAATTTTTGAAGGATTCAAGAAGATAAAAGAGTAAAAACCTTTAATTATTTAGAAATCTAAACTTAGGCTCCAAATTAGCATTCCTTTATTCAACAATTGCAATCTAGATATGATTTATGATGAAATTTCAAAGATAGCAGACGAAATTGATCGTTCCCTAAACATTTTTATTAACAAAAGACTAATAAATATTAAGTGAAACATTTGATGTTTCAATCTTTATATAAAAGATGATGTGTTTTTTTGATGTCCGTCTATCAATTTCCTTCATTTAACTCAAAAGAGTATATACCCTCTTATTAATTAGTTCCAAATAAGTATCCTTTAACAATTTTTTTGCTTTATCTGAAAAAAATTCATCACTTCTTTAAGCTAGAAGATGCATAGTCTTCTGTTACACATACATATATATATATATATATATATCCTTAACCTCCTATATGTTTCAAAGTTAGGTCTCAAATGTATATTTCATGTATAAATCGTTTACACTTTGGAAAATACATGTTAATAGAAACTATATAAGCTAGAAATGTTGATACGATTATGTTTGAAAATGAGTTTATAACCAAGGATTACATTTATTATTTTACATTATATGACATCTAAGAGAAAAATGAACAGTTTTACTATCTTTAATCTCAAACTTACAACATTTAAAATCATAATTGATTTAATTAAGCAGCATGTCGCAGGCACATCTTATCTCAAATAATACAACAACTTTATCAATTCATGAGGTCTTGTAATTGAATTACAAGTTTAACGAATATAAATATTATGGTAAATACTCCAATACTGGGTAATTTTACATCAGTCACATGATGATGATTGCAATGGACTCGATTTCAAGCAGCAAGCAGTGCAATCAGATGGTACAATTATATGTAACAATAGAAGTGGGAATTGAACACCCTCATTATACATAGATTACGAATTAAGGTTTCAACAACACAAAGATCTCATGCTAGACCTAGATTTGTAGGATGGAAATTAGCAATGATGTGGGAAACCAAAAGAAAGAGAAACGAAAATAGAAGGATGTGGATGTGAACCAGTATAGAAACTAGTATGGTATTAAATAATAAGTTTGAAGCAGAAGCTCTTACAGTAACATAACATTATTGTATGTTTACATAAGCATATATAGAGGTTATATTTGTGATTCCCTCAACGATTAACACTGAAATTAATTGTCTGGCATGGCTCGTTTAAGAACACAGAAATTGAAAATGCAATTATATGGATCCCAGTGAAATCCGATCTCATCACCTTTCTTAAGATCTCTTCTTCTCACGAAGTCTTGGTTCCACTTTCCAATAAGAACATAGCTCTTGGATGAAGACCATCGCTTTAGAACGAGTTGGTGCATGGATTTGGTGTCCATGTCCCAAACTCTAACTGGGGTCCCTTCTTCAGTTTCTGCAGCTCTTGCATGATCTGCACCCAACATAGGCAAAATTTGTTTCTTCACCAAATCAGCAGCTAGCAAGAGTCTACTTAGGATTCCCAAATCACTGTCAGTTAGAGTCTTCTTGATCTTCCATGGATCATCGTAAAGCTTCAATGTTGTTGAAACTCCCTTGTTCATCTCCTCTTCATTTTGGTTGCTGCAGAATCTTCTCCTTGAAGTCCTAAAGTTGGAGGCTTCACAAATGGTTGATTTCCTCTTCTTTTGACACTGCTCCCTCTCATCTCCAGGGTTGCTCATGTTGGTAACTTTGATGGGATTTTGTGATTGTAAACTCATAAGAAAGGTTGAAAGGGCTTTGAATGTTTACACTACCACATCACTTCCTATATCATTTTTTTGGAATCTGTGAAATGGAAGTGAAGCCTCATTTCCTCTTTCTTCCATCATATTAATGGATTTCTCATATTTGTCATAGCCAGTAGAAAGGCATTTCTCATTTTTCTTTTCAAAAGCATGATTGGGATAAGAATATCCAATGCCATACAAATTATTGACAACATCCTTTTTGTGTAATTATCTTTTGTTAGAGAAACCAAATACTGAAATTCTCTTGGTTTCTTTTTAATTTTTCTATTGATTAGTTTTTTTTTTTAACTTTATTTTAATAATCGGAATCTTTTTTAAAATCAGATGAAACTTTTACAAATAAATACCCCCTCCCCAATTTAAATAAACAACTTATACATAATTTTTCATTAATTTGTAAATTGATTCTATTAATTAACCTCTGGTCTGGTTATAAAAAAATTGTAATTAAAAATTGGGATTAGAATCTAGGGCTGTTGAGAAGAAAGAGGAAAGAATGAATAGAAACTGTGGACCATGAGCTAGAAACAATGGACCGCAGAGAAACAATGAGAACTTCAAATTTGATTTTCTCGCACTTGCAATAGAATCTAAATACTTTTTGAGTATGGTTCATCCATGTTCACACAAACAATTGAGTAATTCTTTACATACAAAAATTCCGAAGACAAAAAGGCAACATATTTTATTTATATGTTCTCAAATAAATATACACACATTTGTTATACATGCATAATTTATCTCATAATTGAGTAAATTAAAATGTGAATCTATAGGTTTATTATACTCATCATATGTGTTTATTGTTAAAAATGTCAAGCATTCATAACTTGTCTTCATTTTAATTATAAGTTTTTTAGTAACTATGTTGTCGGTATACAATATCTATTATTTTGCCAACGACTAATCTCTATAAAAAAACTTAACAAAGTCTATTTTTCGTGTGATTTATCATCACGTTGTTTTCGGTCACCTTTGTTACCTTCACCTTATCATTTAACTACAGCCAATAATTTATATGCTTGAAATGATATTGTAGTAGACTTTATGCAAGTAGTTGAGATTTCAGAGATTGTTGCATCAATTCTTTTTTAAATAAAAGTAGAATTTCCATAATACAAAGTGGTTGTTAAAGCGACATGATTGAGTAAATATAAATAGCCTCCATTTTGAAAGTAAAATTATATTTAACTAGTCATATATTAAAATTCTCAAAATCTTAAACCCATTAAGGCTATATATCTTTCTTTCAATTCAATAAATATAACGAGTTAATAATAGAATTAAAAAATTACAAAAAGACATTCAATTAAATTTTTTTATATACAACTGTTATAAAAAAAACGTGTATAAACTTTTTTAATTATGTCAAGCTTGAAATTATTTTAAATTACTACAGAAATATATATCTATATATGAATTACCTTAGATCGTGCTTGAAATAAATAATTAAAAATATCTGTGATCAAAATAATTAATTAACTAATTGAAAATGAATTTAATAATTATTTATATGAATTTTACACTGATTCAATTACATATAACTATTTATATGATTTTTAACGTAATTATTATAGAAATTAATGTATGTATCATCCTTAGTAACCCATGATTGAATATTAATATAAAATTATTTTACTTGGCACATGGTTTTTTTTCTTCTCATTAATATATCTTTGCCGATTAAAAATAGATTCTAGATGAACACCATATGGACCTGTTGAAACAAAATTTAGGTTATATATTGATTGCCAAATAATATGGCAGAAGTTCAGGAACTTCTTGGCTATTAAGGATTTTGTCATGCTGGAAATAATGAGCAATAATCAATAAGAAGAATCATAGAGATTCCCAACCCATTACATAAAACCAATTTGTTGAGAATCCGAGCAGGAGAAAAACAACTACATTCTCCTTTTCCTTAAGTAAAGAATACATGCTACCTCGTTAATTGGTTTCTTATTTTGTTTCTGCACAACAAGTTTAAGCAACTCTCAAGAAGTGCATGCCATGAAACGAATTTTTGCTGTGCTACTTTCTTTTTCTAAAATTTATTAAAATCCTCTCTCTCTCTCTCTCTCTCTCTCTCTCTATATATATATATATATATATATATATATATATATATAAAGTTTGGCCTGATTTAACAGAAAAAGGCCACTGTTCTTCTTTCCAAATTTCTCCACCAACTTCAATGCCAATTCCACTACCAAAACAGTAGATGAACCTTAACTTCAAGATCGAAACCTGCGTTCCTATATTGTTTTATAGGAAGTCTCAAACCCAGGCGTGATATCATTGGATTCAAACTCTGGCATAACGTGCGATTTGATAGGAAGATTCACACCCACAGAAAGAATGTTATTTCTGTACAAATGTAGTTGATTGATAGACAGATAGTATTCTGAAACTGATAACCTAGAATTGATTAGTCGCAGAGGTGGCTTCTATTGGTATTTAACCAGCTTAATATTTTGTTTGTAATTAAATTGTGAAGAAATAATTAAATGAATATAGAATTTGCATATTATATAGTAAGAGAAAACAGATTTTTTTTTGCTGACTTTTTTTTTTCTGAATTTGAGTGAAAATAGGTGTAACACTCAATTGTTGACATGAGTAATTAATATTAAGTAAGTGGTATCTGGTTTATCACCCAACATTAAGATGACTCTTGATGGAGGTGAATATAATGAATGAATAATCATGCCATGTTAGCTTTGTAATAGATAGGTTAATGCAAATACTATTAAAACAAAGATAACACATTTCATTTTTTCTTAAATCAAATAATTGAGTGAAACATGTGAAAAGTACACTTCTAAAATATTATTCTTAGTTCAGGTTTATTTAGTTATAAGAGTTGAGTACTTCTATGGAGCAGTACCCTAAGAAAGAGCTCCTTTTCCTCCCTGGAAACTCGATCGATAACTAGCAAAGGAAATGAAACAAAAAGTTCGAGTAATCAATTAACGTAGAAAGCGACTATTGAGGCTTGATTAATGAAAGCGACTCTCTAGGGTTCATGTTGCAATTGATGATGCATGGATAGATATTCTACTGCTACAGTTATTTTGGCTGTTATTGAAAAAGCACAACACCCCTTCTCTTACATTGATTTCTAAATCTGAATTTTCACTTGTTGCTGACCATATAAATCACTCTATAAGAGGTAATCTTAAACTTCATGCACGAGTGAATCGCACTCATCAGCAACACCCGAATACTAATACCCCAGAGCATGAATTCATCGTCCAAACTGGCTCTCTTTTATTTAAGAATCATGCAAGAAGAGTCAGTTTCTTGAATTTTCTCTTACTAATATTTTTTATACAAGTGTGAATAATTTGCCGTTAATCTGAGACTCCCAGGCACAGAAAAGTAGTTTTTGGATTTGCGGAAGGAAGTTCAAAGGTGTGATAGTGGTGGTGAAGGTGAATAGTGGAGTGGTTAGTTTTGTCCTAGGACATTGTTTTAAACATGTTAAAGAAGTTTAGTTATTTAGTTATGTAGCAATTACACTAAAGGTTGGAAAACTGCATATAGTCCACAAAGATGAAAAGAAGTGTGAGTGAAGGAATCGCATATGTTTGTGGGTACACAACATGAGGGCATATACAGCATTTTGTATTTTGCTGCTAGATTGAGCAACCTAAGTAAAAATGGAGCGAAATTTGCCAAAAAGAAAAAGGGTGAAAAGATGTTGTGCGTGTGGTGGAGAGGCAATGGTGGATCGCGTGGTTACGGTTTGTTTGGGAGGTGGGTATCGTGGCTGTGTTGCTTTCGAATATTTGAAGAAAGGGAATTTATGCATAACAAGTAGATATTGCAATCTTTATCTCAACCACGTCTGGTTGCTTGTTATCTAAATCTAAAGTGGTGTGATGAGTGGACGATGGGGTTCATGGCGGATCTCCTATGTGGCAACCCAAGCATATTTCCTTTCAGGAATTTTATTTGCACAATTCTTTTGAGAAGATATAGAAAAGGCAAGAAAGAGAGAGACACTTGGCATTGCATAGTTTGTATGATGCAAAGACACACAAAATAATTCTTATCATAAATCTATATAGCCGTCAAAATATTGAAGGACCTTGTTAGGGTTTATTTTAAGGTTTTGATTTTTTTTATGAAACAAATATGTACCTTTTAGATGTTTTTAATGGTTATTTCCAGTAGTACTAAGGGTTTATTTATAAAAATTTCTCCGTAAATGTATATTTATAAAAATTAAAATTCATCCATTCATCACACCTCCTCAAATGTCACGTATCGTTCTAGATTTATTCATTCTACTTGTGTGGGTAAACATTATTGGTTAACAATTATTTATTTTCAAAAAAGATAAATAATCTTTAAAATCTTTTATTAAATTTCAAAAGTTTTGAGAAATTCTGAGAAATTATGTTGGTTATGTCATTAAACTTTGCGAGGTAAAAAAAGTGAGTTTCCATTTGTTGCTGCGTGTTTCTATCTTATTGTTATATAAAAATTCTCAATATTAAATTTTGTGAGGTGAAATGCCAGTTTTAATTTCCCAAAAAATGTAACGTGTGTTCTCTATATTTATTTATTTTTTTGACTAAACACCACTGGTTAAGATATGTTTATTTTAAAAGTTGAAAAATAAATAAAATATATTTTTATTGTTGTACAAAATTTAAAAATTTGTTTCGTACAGAGAAAGGGTAAGAAATTCATTTGGTTATCTCCATTATGAAAAAAAACTATATAGACGCTAATTTTTAGCTATCTAATAAAATAATTACTAATTGTGATTAAAATAATTACTAAATTAGATTTTAGTTGTTAAATAACTACAAAATAAAAGTAATGATCGAATTTAGTGACTAATTAAATCAAAATAATTGGTATTTAACAATAGCTATTAAAGTTTTAGCCACTTATATCATTAGATTCAAATTTAATACCAATTATTTTTATTTAATTGGTCACTAAATTATTACTTTTATTTTATAGTTATTTAACAATCAAAAACTAATTTGGTGATACTTTTAATCACAGTAAACAACTATTTTATTTGTTAGTTAAAATTGGTATCTAAATAATTTTTTTTCTTATAGTATATTAATACCCTTTTTTTTTTTAATAATTTTTTTTGCTTATATTAAGATATACATTCCTAGTTTTTTTTCTCTCATATTATTATTCATTTCTTAATTATTATTTGACCTAATTATTTGTGTATGAATTTATTATGTTAATCGATAGAGTTATTTATGATTATGTATATATTTATTATGGTTGGTTATGATAAAATTCGGTTGTATTTAAGCTAGATAAATATATTTTTTAATTTATTTGTTGATAATCATATTTTATTGTTTTAATTAATTTTGAACAATAATACTTACTAAAATTAGGTCATTTTATTTACCATTATACAATCCTTTAAGTTTTTACTGTCAAATATATTTGCTTAAGGTAGATCAGGTACATACCTATCATTATATTATATTATGGGATATAATGGTATTGATTGTCTTTCTACGTGTAATTATAATTGTCTTCACATGTCTTTCCTAATTGGTTGTCATTTGAAATGTTTTATGTTTTGTACGGTTACACTTTCTACGTTTTCTTTTTCTTTTTCCTTCTGGCCTATCTAGGTATTTGCCAAGAGACATGTGACCAACAACAACATCATCCATCAAGAGGTTGGCATTTCTGATTAGATGACTCGGTTGACCATTTGTCAAAATATGGAAAAGTGTCTTTCTCAAGCTTCCACATTTTTTTGTTGTTGCTAAATATTGAGTAGCTAATCAAGATATATATATGTCCAGGAATCTGACCAAGTGAAGCAGTTGTATAGTCTGAAGCTGTTCATTTAAAGAAGTTAATATTGGAAGAAGTGTCCTAAGAGTGTGATGAGCATTTCTTCAAGCTTAATCATAGGAGGATTTTGAGAAGTCTAGAAACACCCTTAAAGCTGGAAAAGACTTCTTAGTTAGATATTGAAGCTTCCTTAAAGTATGTAAATATTGCTTTCGAGACTGCTCCAAGTTTTGTGGAAGGCTTTAATGGTGTTATTGAGCAAGTGTAGGTGTTATATCTTGCATATGACCTTTCTCCTATAAATTCCTTTAAAATTGTTCTAGATGGAAAGATTATCGACAAACAAGTTTGAACATTTGTGTATTTTTTCTTTTCCTTTGTTACTCCCGACATATAAATGCCTCTAGCCCTTATTCACCCTTTTTTCCTCATATGTAGGGGCATTGTTAGTCTCATTCAGAATGCTTGTACTAGTATGTTAGTCTGTAAAATTTTACAAAATTTGTTGTCTCACCAGAAATAAAAAAATGTAATGCCAAAAATAGAAAAATATTCAATAAAAAATTGAATTTTAACTATAATAAAAATGTAAATTTGTTGTGTTTCACATTCTTGGAATGATTCATCCATCGAGTAGCTTTAGGTAGATAAGCACCACTTCAATCTAGTTTATAAGTTTATTGAAGTTGACTAAGAATTATAACTTTTCCAAGAAAAATTAGAAAGACAAAAGAATGTATGCACATAACAACCACTTATAAAAGAATATTTTTATCATCTTTATAAACTATTTATAATTTGTTGGCACAATAATACATTCTTTAATAAATAAATAAACTTTGTGACCGTAATAAAAAAATAAAATATTTTATTTTATAATTTTCAATTACATTTGAATAAAATGTCTATACTTAAACAAAATAATTATTGGGTGAAGAAAATAAACATAAAAAACTAAGAGGTAAAATATTTATTTTAAAATTTTTGAACAAGATTCTTCCCATAACGATTTTTTTTTTCATTGGAATGTTAATTATTTATATCAATAATATAAATACACTAAAGGACTTTAGCACCAATTGATGTCATTGAAACTCCTACAATTATATTTAAGAAGGAAGACTAAGATTGTATGTTTAAAAGAAAAAAAAAAAAAAAAAACAATGAGGATGGATATACAAAGTTATTGAAAATAATATAAATATACTAAATGATGTTAGCACCAATTGATATAATTGAAATTTTTATAATTATATTTAAGAAGTAAGACTAAGATTGTATGTTTAAAAGAAAAAAAAAAGAACAATGACTATGGATATACAAAGTTATTAAAAATAAATATATATGGGCTAAATCAAATGTTAAATTTATTTAATTATCTATTTTAGAGAAAAATAAATCTTATGTGTACAATAATCTATAAAAATATAAATATGTAGAATAAATATTATGAATAATAAAAAAAAAAAGTAGAAGTACCGTCTACTTTCTAAAAGAATAATATTTAGTAATATCATTATGGCAATAAATTTTAATTGGATTATGAGATATCAATATCTATTCAGGTAGCATAGAAGAATAGAAAATGCAATCATTGTAATAACTATTCCATCTTTTTGTTATGACACGTGGTTTGCTTGTAAAAGGGGCTTGGAAAAAAATTTTAGTGGATCTTACAATAAGATCTAAATGTTCTAGTCAAGAGATACGATTATCTCTTTTGTTAAAAGATTGAGTGTGTTGTGTTTTTCTTAGGGCTTAACAGTCCTATTTATCCTATTGGACTTAGAGTTCTTTTACTAAAATTAAGGTTCGCATCCTTAATTTTTTTGTTAATTAATTATTATTTAACCTTAGTTACTTGTAGTAGGATTTATTATATTATTTAGTAAATTTGTTCTATATTATGTATTTACTCAGGTTTGATTGTGATAAAATCTTTTCTATTTATACACATAAATATTTCTAAGTTGATAATCACATCTTAACTAGTTTAGAGTGATAGAACTTACCTAAGTTAGGTTCGATATTACTACAAAGCCTTGCAAATCTTGAACGATAAGACTTGTCTAAATCTTGTTGGCATCCTACCTATCACTAGACAGGCCCTCAAGGCTTAAACAATGAGACTCGCCAAAATGAGGTTGATATCATACCTATCACCATACAACCCCTATTACAAGAATTCAAAATTATTGATATAAAATTATCAATGATATCTATTGATAAAATATGATTTTTGACGGATTTTAGCTACACATAATTTGGCGTTCAATTTATTGGTAATAAAATTCATTAATAATTACCGACGGATTAAATTTGTCAATAAATTATATCCAATTATTTGTCATTAAAATCTGTTAGTAAAATAATTTGATAATAATAATATTATTATTATTATTATTATTATTATTATTATTATTAATAATAATAACTACCATAATGGTAATAATAATAATTATGATAAAAATAATAATAAAAATAATTCAGATGATAACAATAAGAATAATAATTATTTTGAGAGTAATAATAATAATAATAATAATGGTGATGATGATAATAATATAATAATAATTGTAATAATAATAATAACAACTACAATAATAATCATCATAATTATAATAATAATGATTATGATTATAATAATAATAATAACAACATTAATAATTATTATTATAATAATAAGAATATGAATTTTTTTATAGTGCCCCATTAAGATTTGTCTAAATCAAGTTTGTATCCTACCTAAAAAAAAGCACTACAAATTTAAAATGAGTTTGACATCAAAAAGACATAACTTCTACATCATTATCAATGACACAAATTTTTTTGAAAAATCATTTTTAAGTTAGTTATGCATAATTAATAATATGTTTTTTTAAATCAATTATGATTATAATCAATATAAAAAAATACTTTTTTTCATCATTGTCTTTATAACAAACAAATTATGATGTTTTATTAAATAATGATTCATTTTGGCACCAACCCAAAACGTGTATTCAATATTATGACAATAAAAAAAAACTTCATCTAAACTACCATGAAAAATTCTATTTTAACATAATTTACTTACTTAAAAACATAATGATTGTATGTGTCCTTAAAAGGACTTTTCTTCTTTGTATAGATAAAGATAACATGTAATGTAAAGAAGCAGTTGGAAAAGAGAATTCATATTATATTTTTATACTGGTTTGTTTCATCACATAAATTATATACAATTCTTAATCAACTGATCAAGTTCTACTAAGCAGACTAATGTTATGAAGTACAATGAGAGTATTCTTGGGACTACTCTTAACTAACTCCTAGAGTATTTTTGATACAAGCTACTCTTGACTTAACTAAGTATTTTCTAGGTTCGTAGTCAATCCTAGTATTTTTTACACAAACTACTCCTATCTTAACTAAATATTCTTTGTCAAAGAGACACTGAACGCATTCTATTTTCTAAGACTTTGTTTGGATCAAAAATAGATTTGAATGAATGAATTTGAGATGAAAGTAAGTGAAAGTTGAATTTTGGATTAAGAAAATGATAGTGGGATTTGAAGGGAAATGAAAAAAAAGTTTGTGAGTGATCAGACAGGTATGATTGAAATTTTAATTTTTTTTAATTGATAAAATTTAAGATTACAAATTTATCCTCATGGTTAAAAATAATTAAAAATAAAATACTATTTCTCAACATCCTATGAATTTATAGTTATCAATATCCTTTTGTATAGAAATGGCTTAAAATGATAATTATCTTTTGGTTGAGATCGTACAGATTGGAGGGAGGTTGATAGAATACAGTTGCGTAACGAAGAAGGTGGTGTGTGTCTTCGACAAAAATATTGGCGCCATCGATTCATGGCTCTTGCACCTCCTTTTAGACCGCGACTACACTATTCACGCCACCGTCCAAAATCTCTGTTAGTACATTCCACACTCTCATTTATTCATTTATTTCATCCCAATACTTAGTTGGATTCAAACACAATTACAAGAAGTTGGAGGGTTAAAAATTGTGGTTTGAAAAACAACACCTCATAAATAGTAACCCATAAGTATCAATGTTTCATTACCCATTATCTTAAAAAACAAATAGACAATGTTTGCACTAAAATTTTTGATAAAAAATAGACAATGTTTCAACACCTCATTATTCAATATTCGTCTTACTAAGATTTATAACAGAATTCCAGAAAATTTTAAATTTTCACAACTTGAAATAAAAGTAGATAGCTCGAACAAAAAGAATTCGCATCCCTAAAATTTGGTGATCGAAGTCGCAAGAACTCAAAAATACAATTATTTGTTGGTTATCTAGTAAGTTTTCCATCATAAGCCTTCAAAATTTATATTCAAATTTCCACCATCAAAAGTCACAATATTTGTCCAATAAACTTACCATTTCACATAGCTTTCCCATATATGACAGACTATTAAATCAAGACAGAGAATGGAAATTGACATGAGGCCAAAAGGAATGATCGAGTTGCCATGTTGAAACACAATGTAGAGAAAGCAACCTCCCCGATCCAAAAACAACAGTCAGATAAATTCCAGTGAACAAGATCAACTTTAGTGATATGATTTAGCAGTGTAGATGACAAATTGAACTCACTAGAAATAATGATCTGTGGTGATAAATTCCCCATTTCATCTTTACAAAAACATATAATGCCATGTTATATCTTTACAAAAACGAAAATAAAACTAAAATGGGTTAGCAAATGCTAAAAAAAAGTTCTATATATTATCAAGGCCAACTACACATTCCAAAAGAGCAAGAATTTGACCTACTCAACTGGTTAAGTTCCAACCCTCAATACCACCTGATCTTGCCAAGAGATCTTCCTCTTCACTGTCCTGTCTGAACCATTCCCAACATTTCTACAAACCGACAACTTGATGTCATTGTGCTGCTCTTCAATCACACTTGGTGTAATTCTTTTTTGTTCTTCAACCCTCATGGCCTCAATACCCAGCAGTTCCTCCTCTTCTGTCTGCTCATTATGCCACCAAAATAGATGGAAAACATAAGCCTAATGGAATGAAATATAAACAAAGATTACTTATCATTAAAACATAACATGTACAATTATTTACCGAAATCTGGTTCAAGTCAAAAAATTTACTGACGCTCTTCTCTGAGGCTTCTTTACCACTTTGTATTCTATCTTCGTGATTTAAGTCAGGCACTGCAGCAGAATTAAGAAAAGAAGGATCTTTTTTACTAAGACTCCAAGCGTTCTGGTTTAAATCAAACACAGGAACGGTTTTTCGCACTGTGCTCCCAACTCTGTTGTAAATCCTTTCTTTAGAATTCAAATGAGAGGTTGTGGCAGGGTGCAAATTAGATTCTTTCCTATTACATTTCTTGCCCTTTCGGATAAGGGTAGCATGGACTTTAAGCTTTGGAGAAGGATTTTGCATCAAATATCTGTAACGTTGCCTCAAAAATCTACAATTACAAGAGTGATAATTCTAAGGATAAACTCCTATGAATGAATATTAAAATGATTCCACCATGAGAAACTACTAAAGTGAAAGGCATGGTGTTATTTTACCGAAGTTCTGCTGAGAGTATCGAGTTTTTCTGCTTCGCAGCCTGCAGTTTCATTCTCATGGCATTTGTCTCCTGAACATATTAAAAGGTATCATTACTACTATTTCGAGTGATGATAAATAGTTTGCCAAGTTTGAGAAGAAAGAGTTCAAAACAAGCACAGAATAAATTCTTCCTAGAAAACTAAGTTCCTCCTTAAAGATTGCATGAAGATCAGAAGTCATCCAAATAGCTTCAGGAGGAAAAGGCTTCTTTTATGTGAATCACATACACTGGAAATAAAAAGAGAAAAAGAAAACTAGAACAAATCACACTTCTATGTATGTGATGACTGTTTCACGTTTATTGCATCATTCAAAGGAAATAGCTTTAGTGTCATAATGAGAGGAACAAACAGGAAATACCGATAACAACGAGTAAACTATTACATAGCGATATGGCTTTCATCACAATCCTTGATTGTATGGGAAATTGAGAACAAAAACTCAAGAATGGAAAACACTTTGATGTTCAGCCCGAACAACAGTTTCATATCGGTGGCAACGAACAACAATTCACGTGATCCAAACATAAAAATAGGTTTTTTATACAACATAATATTTTCTATTGCCTTCCTCCAATAATAAACGAGCGCAAAGCCAAACGACCATCAAAAGCCAGAAAGATATGACAGGAAAGAGTAGATCCATCATAAAATTTTCAAACTTTATGAAAATTGAGAAATAGGGTTACCTCCTGTAGGTCTTTATAGTCGTGCAAAAGACTTTGACGCCTTAACGTAGCCGTCTGATCCTCATACACAACATAAGGTGTACACTCCACAGACACAACCCCTTTCATCTTCCTCATCAGATCAGAAAATAACAGAGCAAACCACAAACAAAGAACCAAAAAGAGAAAGTAAAGGTAACAAGCAGATTAATGACAAAGGTAGGACAAGACGTAAGAGAAAGCAGAGAGAGAGAGAGAGCGAGGAAAAGAAGCACGCAACAATAAAAAGAAGAACTGCAAGAAATGACTAAGATAAAGGGAAGAGGTAAGAAGGTTCTTCTGGCTTTCCTGTTTTCTCTGCGGTACTCTGACCAAGACAAATAAAACCCAAAAACAAGTCCACATAACTCGGTGGAAAATATTGTTCTTTTGATAGAAAAAAGTGATGAAGATGCTATTGTTTGGGGTTTTGCAGAAGGGCAATTAGGGGAACACATTTTTATGATAGAGAAAGAGAAAGGGTTTGGAAGGCGTTTCAAGCCATCTACAGAGCCAATTTCTTTCTTCAGTGTTACCCATTCTTTGTGTTTCCTTTTGGTCCATCAGGGTCATTGGTGTGAACTCTTGTTTTTTGATGTGAGAGTGTGTTTCCATGTCTCTTCTTTCATTGATTATCGGAGAAAACTTTGTCCCTTAGAAGAGAGAGAAAATGTCAAAGGGTGGGTGAGACAAAGAGAGTATAAATCTTAATGCCAATGCAAGGGGACAAATGATGCTCTTTTTCTCTGCTGTGTTGTACTATGAATTCACGTTACCACCTTAATTTGAGGTCTACGCACTTTTACGCCTAAACAAACGGAATTTTTTATATAAAAAAATAGATTCATATAAACCCTAACTGAAGTCGGTGTACGGCAACTCGAATCTTAAACTGTAAACAGATACTTATCCTTGAAAAACTGGCGGGAATTTAACTTCTCAAGAATCGAATTTCTGCCTGATTTTCCTTTTATTTTTGCAAAAAAGTTAAAAAATGAAATTAAAAAAAATAAACAACAGTAAATTTATAGTTATAGTATTTGGTTTTTAAATAACGAATTTAATTGAAAATAATTTAAATGATAAAATAAGTTTAATATTAATTGTGTTGTATGAATTTAATTCTTTTAAAAAATTATAACTAATTTTTGTTGTTAAAAGTTGAAAATGATTATTATAGGTATAAAATAAATTATATAGTTGGGAAGTTTTTGTTGTCAAATAAAATAATTCAAAAGTATATGAAATAGTATTTTATGATGAATATTTAAATGTAGAGAGTTTTAAATAATGAATAACTTAAATAATAATATAAAATAATTGAATATATGAAGCTAATTAATAAAAGTTATATATATATATATATATATATATATATATATATATAAAAAAAAAATAAAAAATATATTAAAATAAAAAATAAAAATATAAAATATATATATACATTTTATTGAAATAAAAGTATAAATATTTAGGTAAAAATCAATATTAAATATAGATTCAAAATAAATTTTAAGCAATATATTGAATAGTAAATTTAATTGTGATATATACCAGTGAAGATTTTCATTATGTAAAATGAATTTAAATAAGTAGTGTAATATCACATTACATTTTTAAGGTATTTTTCTCCTTACATGTTAATTTTCTTCATTATGATTATGCTTTTGGCAAGAGGTTGTTCTTTCATAAGGGTTGTTATTGGACATGGACATGAAAAAACTTGTATAGATTTTGTGTACTTATGTATAACGTGTACTATAATTTGGATATATAGGAGAAAAAGTGTCAAGTTCATTATCAAAACTCCTGGATAAGGATTGCATATTGCCATGGGTTGAAGCTAGTATTCTAATATGTGTCACAAATAAATTTGAAATCAAATCATTAAAAGTTGATGTAAACGATTGGCGTCTAGCGTTATTATTGGTTTGTGGTAGAGGTGTCATGTATTTAGGCGTTATGCATGGATGTTGTTGAGGAACTTGATAAAATTAATTAGATGAGGAATTACTTTCGATTATGGGTGGTGATTTGTATGTGAAGTTGGTCCCTTCGATCTTGAAGTAAATACAACAAATAGATAAAATTGGTTAATTATCATTCGATGTAATTCTTGTTGTGGTGCATGGGTTCTTACATAGTTGACGGCCTGTTATGACAGATATTAATTATTAAGCATGTTTTGTATCCAATTCTCATTATGTCCCCTTCTCTTGTCAATTTCGTATAGTTTGTATAAATTGTTTTAGGGAGACAGATACTCTTTGGAACAAACAAAACTGTAAATTGACTTATATTGATATCATTCGACCACCTTAAAACAAATGAACGTGGTGTAGGAGATTTATACATGTACATCCTTAAAAGGTTTTGGTCGATGTTGATGTCTTTAAACATTAATATGGAGTTAATAAAATCGGAATGAAGTTAGTTATCTTAAAAGGATAATAATCAAACATAATATTGAAAATAAAAAGCAAAGAAAAATTTGAAATATTGTTTTATTATATATTGTATTTGATCATTTCAATGTAATTTATCATTACTTTTATATCCAATTAAATAATCGTGAGTCACATTTTGGTCAGTTAGTTGAAGGTTGAAAATGAAAATATGTATGACATAAGATGTTTTATCCATAATTATACTAATGACACACAATCACCCATTATTCTTACCCATATATTTGTGGCCTTACACATTTCCTATATAAAATAAGTAAGCATGTATATTCTCAATTGTAATACACTATTACAAAATAGACATTTAACATTTGTGTTTAATTTTAAAACAAAAAACGACATTGTAAAAAACGTGATGACATTTTTATAAATAAATGAACAACCATGACGTCAGTTATCCAAAAAATGACGTTGTGTTATCACCATAACGTCGGTTAAAGAAAAAAATCGCCATTGAATTTCCATTTAAGACATAAAAATTCAAAAATTTAAAATTTTAAAATGGCGCTGAAGAACCACGTCGGTTAGGAGCTACTAACCGACGTGATGTTGTCTCAAATGATGTCGGTTTTGACCACTTAACTGACGTTATGGTGACTATGTTGCTGAAATGAACTTAGGGGGTAAAATTAGGGTATGCACAACGTCGGTTCTGGGCTCTTAACCGACGTTGTGAATCACCTAAAATCAATTTGGAGATTTCAAGTGATGCACCACGTCAGTTAGGAGCCCAGAACCGACGTGGTACTCCCAGTTTTACCCCACCAGCGTATTTTCACTTTCACTTTTATGCTTCCTCTACTGTTTCGCGCCTTCTTCCTGCACTGTTCCGGCGACTTTCTTCCTCGTTTTCGACCTTTATTTCGTCCTCATTCAACTCCATTTCACTCTTTCTCCATCACAAAGGTTGGTAGCTTTATTTTGATTGTTCCATTTTCGTTTTCAATCTCGGTTTGATGTGGTTTTCGTTTGAAGCTTTGAGTTCTCTTTTTCTCCTCCATTTTTGTTTCATTTCAGTGGTTTTGTTAGTTTATTGACTATTTGTTTGCGTTTTGTGATTTTGGTAGTGGTTGTTTGTCCACTTTTGGGTTTGCTTGTCTTCTCTGTTTTGGTTCACCACTGCTTCTCGATTTTGGGTCACCACTACTCTTCAAGAGGTATGTTCTTTATCAGCTTTGAAGTGGAAAATTAGAATGGTTATTTGGATTTAAATGGTTATCTGTATGATTAGAATGCTTGTTTGGATTGCTTGTATGATTGGAATGCTTATATGGTTTGAATGCTTAAATGGCCTACGTGTATAGTTTAATATATAAGAAATGCGTTTGGGTACTGAGTCCGGGGATGTTCGATCCCTGACAATTTGTATTTAATCTTGCTTATTTAGGGTTTTATCTGAAAATCATTCACTACTCGTAATCATGGATCGACGTTGGATAAATGTAAGTCGAATAAGTGATGTTTATGAGAAAGGTGTTGAAGATATTTTGGAATTTACTAAACGGAATGGAGCAGGAAGAAATGGAAGATATTACTGTCTATGTGTGAATTGTGTGAATTTAAAAAGACTAGATGTTGAGTTGATACGAGAACATATTCTTTGTGATGGTTTCTTGAAGAATTATACAACGTGGACTTGGCACGGTAAAGTTCTAGACTTACCATATGCATTTGAGCAAGATCAATGTGAACATTCTAAGCTATATTCTGAAGATTGCATGGATGACATGATTCGTGATATTAGAGGAGAGAGTGTCCACCAAACCCATGTGTTTGATTCTTTGAAAGATGATTCAAGAACAGAATTGTATCCCGGTTGTTCAAGTTTTTCACGTTTGTCAGCATTATTACGGTTATTTAATATGAAGGCAAGAAATGGATGGACTGATAAAAGCTTTACTGAGTTACTTGAATTTTTGCATGAAATACTTCCTGAAGGTAATACATTGCTGACCAGTCACTATGAGGCCAAGAAGATATTGTGTCCAATGGGTTTGGAGTACCGAAAAATACATGCTTGTCCAAATGATTGTATACTGTACCCAAAAAAATATGAAGGATTGCATAAGTATCCCAGATGCGGGGTATCAAGATACAAAGTAAAGGATGATGACGGTGATGAAGATGACGTGAAAAAGGGTCCTCCTGCCAAGGTATTGTGGTATCTTCCAATTATACCACACGTTTTTTTGCCAATGTTAACGATGCAAAGAACTTGACATGGCATTCAAGTGGAAGAAAATGTGATGGGTTCTTACGACATGCTGCCGATTCACCACAATGGAAGAAAATTGACTCTTTGTATCCTGAGTTTGGAAATGATCCAAGAAATCTCAGACTTGGTCTTGCAACTGATGGAATGAATCCGTACAATAATTTAAGTAGCAAACATAGTTCGTGGCCTGTTTTGCTAATTATTTATAATTTTTCGTATTGGTTGTGCGTGAAGAGAAAATATATGATGTTGTCTATAATGATATCAAGACCAAGGCAACCGGGAAATGACATAGATGTTTATTTACGTCTTTTGATAGAGGACTTGAGATTGTTATGGAATGATGGCGTTGAGGTTTTTGATGCATATGAAAAGGTCAATTTCAATTTGAGAGCATTGTTATTTTGCACAATTAATGATTTTCCAGCATATGGAAATCTGAGTGGTTATAGTGTCAAAAGACATCGTGCTTGCCCGATATGTGAAGAGAACACAAGTTACCATAAGCTAAAATATGGGAGGAAGACATGTTACATTGGCCATCGTAAATTCTTGAAACGTAATCACCCTTATCGAAGGTTGAAAAAAGCTTTTAATGGTTGTCAGAGCTCTCAGGGTAGTTTTGTCATTCAAGGACGACAAGATATATTGACTACTGCTCTAGGAATTGAGGAACACCCCGGTCGTGTACGGACTGCTGGATATGGCATGGATGTTAGACAATATTTTGGTTATGCTCCACGGTCTAGCTCATCTAACAATGCAAATATAGCGATGAAGATATCTTGACTTAAAGATGAATTGACGTCTCAGCTTAAAGATGAATTGATGTCTCAAATAGAACAAACAGTACGAAATAAATTAAAAGATGAGTTGAGACATGAGATTAGAAGAGAATTGGAGGAGTTATCACACCAGCACACTCCTTTGCAAGAAGGTGTAGTACTACCTATACAGGGCAAAGCTAGCACAAAAGGGATTGTGCTGTTGAGGACGAGGAGGAGGAAGACACACTCGCTGTTGATACATCATATCGGTGTAAATTATTTGCTGGCGATCCTCCTCGATTGTTGGCCATTGGGAGAGTGTTTGCCACGTCTTCGACGCTCCATACTGTGCCACTTGGAGATAATTTTTATAGAGTTGTCGTCGAAGAGGTTATAAAAAAGATGCTGAGGTGCCAATGCCCACGTCAGAGGTTCGATTAGTGGGAGAGGCACTCGGTACCTTTATTGCGTGGCCTTCACGTCTCTTACAACCTATTTCTAGAAGGACTCAAGTATTGTGATTTGCCTTAATTTTATATAAAATTCTCAGTTAATGTTAATTAACTCGTTTTGTTTATGTGTTACAGGACCAAGGGAGTAAAGGGAAATCACTAGCTCATGATTTAAGCCCTAAGTCTACAGTAGCTGAGTCAGAAGTGAATCCACTTCAAGAGTTGACTCGTGTATTGCACAAGTTATTTAATAGTCCTGCTCAAATTCCTTGGCAACCATCTATCTTTGGGATAGATTATATCTCTATGCGGGACATCTTGGAAATAGTTGGTGGCTCCCAAATGTTAAACATTAATATTATTTAGCTCTGGATGATGTAAGTATACCTTCCCACTATATTTCTCAATTCCATATTTCATCAACTTATGGTATTACTAACATTGATTTTCATAATGCAGGTACATAAATCATTTAGTTTATAGCACAGGGAATAAAAGTTTACAGAGGTCTGGTAATAAAAAGATTGATAATCAGACCTATATACAAAACTGGATATCAGAATCGAGGAAGAGGATTTACTTTGCCCCCATTATCCATCAGTAAGTTTCAAATCTTTATATTTTGATCTTAAGTAATTTGAGAATATTAGATTAATAATACA